>Ga0164295_10000429_pt1 | contig 36096 bp, 21 predicted proteins | sample GEODES006metaG_FD_111798 | JGI IMG/M metagenome (GOLD analysis project Ga0164295, IMG submission 111798) | Oligotrophic lake water microbial communities from Sparkling Lake, Wisconsin, USA - GEODES006 metaG | ecosystem: Environmental > Aquatic > Freshwater > Lake | place: USA: Sparkling Lake... | reverse complement strand
TGTGGAAGTCATCCTTACTGGTGGGCGAGAAGGCGGTGTGCTCGACCTTGCCATCGCGCACTCGGCTACGGCCAAGTGATCAGATAAGGCGTGGAAATGCCGCCTTCGGAGAGCATGCCTTGTTCGCCATTCAGCGGTGTGTTTAGACTCCCATTCCAGCTGCCGGTAGCACCGTTGAGCGGTGAGTCGGTCTTGTGAATTTTTAACGAAGCACCGCCGAAATCGCCCGCGAATGCGGCCTCTCCGAGCGCACCCTGTATTGCAAAATCCACCAAGCCCTTGGCATCAGGCGTAGTGGACGGACACCGGAGATGGCATTTTTTGGATGCAACGATGATCTAGTTTTTGGCAATCATGTCAGTCCTCATGGTTTGAGACTGAGCACAACTTTACCTGCCGCGTCTTTGATTGCTAACGTTTGAATCTGCGTGTTGCCGGGAGGGAAATGGACACGTAGATGGATCATCTTGCCCTTGGCGGGTAGCGGGACTTCGTGTGTCTGCCAATTGCTCTCAGCGCTGACTTTGAAGGCGACTCGATTGGCGGGGAGGAAGTCTTTGTCACCATCCATGCGCCAGGCGATGCCGCCTGCACTGGCACTCTCTGACTTGATGCGGAGTGAGACGGTGAGTGGGCCTTTGAGTCTGAGTTGGCTGCGGGTGATGAAGGGGGCTTGGGCTTGTTTGTCGGTGCTGAGGAGAATGGTTCCATCCTTTTCGCCGAGCGTTCCATTGCGTGCTAGCCAGCCTTGCAAGCCTGCTTCTGTCTTGGCTTTCGCGGCTTCTTCAGGTGTATTCACGATGGTTTTGCCATCGAGATAGTGATCGAAGTAATCATTCCAAGTCTTGGCCATCGGGCCGAGAGCCATGCCGGGCGGATTCAGCGTGTCAGCCCAGGTTTTGAGCTTGCTGCGGAGTCTTCTGGCGATCTCGAGGTGTTGCGTGGCGAGGTTATGTTTCTCCTCGCGGTCGGTGCTGAGGTCGTAGAGGTATTCGCGTTCGCCGCCGCGCAGGAGTTTCCAGTTTCCTTCGCGGACGGCGCTTTGGGCCATCCAACGCCAATACAGCGTTTCGTGCGGTGGCGCTTTGTTTTCGCCAGTGAGGTGGGGGAGGAGGTTCACACCGTCGAGTTCGCCGGGTTTCAATTGCAGGTTCGTGATCGCGGCAGCAGTCGTTGCGACATCGAGAGCACTGACTGGATGATCATAAATCTGGCCGCCTGGGATGGTGCCGGGCCATGCGATGAGATAAGGTGTGGACATGCCGCCTTCGGATAGCATACCTTTTTCACCATTAAGGGGTGTGTTGAGGCTTCCGTCCCAGCCGCCGGCATCGCCATTGAGTGGCGAATCGACTTTGTGAATCTTCAGTGGTGCGCCGTTGTCGCCGATGAAGAAGATGAGTGTCTTCTCAGTCAGGTTGTGTTTCTTCAGCGTGCTTGTGATGAGGCCCACGCCGTCGTCGATGGCCGAAAGCATGGCTATCGCGGCCCGACGGCGCAGTGGCATTTTGCCTGGAAAGCGGTCTAAGTAACTCTGTGGGGCATCCAGAGGTGTGTGTGGTCCACGATAGGCAATGTAAAGGAAGAAAGGCTGGTCCTTGTAGCGCTCAATGATGGAAGCTGCGGCCTTGGAGCAGCCATCCAGATGATAGGCCTCTGGTGACAGGTCGCTCATTGGGCGGTCTTTGCCATCAAGCGTCATATTAGCCGCGAACTTCTGTCCTCCGTGCTGCGAATACACATGCTTAAAGCCGTGTCGTGTGATTTCGTTCGGTGGTCCGAGGTGCCACTTGCCAAATTGCGCCGTGGCATAACCCGCATTCTGTAACCTTGTGGCGATAGTGGTTTCCTTATTAAAGCCCTCAAGCGCGGAGCCGTTGTTATCGAGATCAAAGCGCCCCTGAAATTTTCCGGTCATCAAGCCGCCACGTGAGGGTACACACTGAGGAGCGGTGCTGTAGCCATTTGTCGCTACCACACCACTGCGGGCCAAGGCATCGAGGTTCGGTGTCTTGATATCTTTGACAGCGCCGTAGATCCCCAGATCAGCATGACCGTGATCATCGGTGTAGATTAGAATGATATTGGGTTGATCAACAGCTTGCGCTAACCCGCTGAGGGCGCAGAGAAGAATCGTGAAAAAGCGTTTCATGGCGTGCGTCCTGAAACGAAGATGTTTGAATTAAATCTCAGCAAAGATTGTGTCGGATTTAGCATGAGATCGATCTGGGTCGGCGGAAAGTGGCGGCGCTGCGGCAGGACAAATGCTTTGGAGATTTGCCTCAAAACTGGCCAAGAATCCTGAGAATCTTGGGCTCTCAAGCGATCACAAAGTAGCCAGTGTTTTTCTTCCGCGCTCTTTCGTCTCGGCGTCATCTTTTTCGCGGTTTGGCATGGCTAAGGCTTTGTTGATGAGTTGGCGCGCTTCTTCTTTTTTGCCCATTTGTGCGTAGGTCCGACCCAGTTCCAGGTGATGAATGAGGCGGTCTGGTCGTAAAGCGATGGCTTTCTCAAAATACTTCACGGCCTCAGCATTCGAGGCTGGCGGAATCTCGCCATAGATCAAATTAGCAATGCCGAGCAGGAAGTTATTGGCGCCGGCAATGCCTTGATGCCAGCGTGCCAAGATATGCCAAGCGTAGTCATTGCGGGGATTGAGCTTGGTGGCCTTTTCTGCATTCTCCTTAATGGGCTTTGAGGCGGCTACTTTTTCGCGATTGCCTTGAAGCTGAATTTGGCGACCTAGGCTGACGGAAATCGAGAGGTAAGCATCACTGCAATTGGGGTCGGCTTTGACGGCTCTTTCGGCATAGCTTTGTGCTGTTTTAGCGGAAGCTAGTTGATCTGCGGTCGAGTTCAGGGCTGTCATCCGATAGATGTATTGTCGGGCGATCTTCACGAGCAGATTCGCATTGTCGGGCTGCAGCTTTTCGGCGGGCAAATAATATTTCAGTGCATTTTCAGCTTGGTACTCTTGATCCATGGCGTCACCCTGTTGGATCAATGTAGCAGCGTCTTGGGCAGAGACTGAGACGAGAGTGAAGAGGCTAAGGAGAATCGCTTTCATTTGAGTTAAGCGGGTTTGACGAAACGGTAATGGGAAACGATCCACTCTTCACCACCGCGGTAGCCCCAGAGCTCTGCGCAGGCTAAATAAAAGATGCGCCAGTAGGCCCACCATTTCACAGCTTGGTCAGCGCCATAAGTCTCGCGGAAGAGCGGCATGATCTCAGCTTTGTTTGCGTCCATCTTCGCCAGCCAGGCCTCGGATGTGCGGCTGTAGTGGCTGCCGCTGACGCACCAGTGATCTTCGATGTTAAGGTGATCCTGAAAGTAGATGAGGAGATCATCACTGGGCATCTGGCCTCCGGTGAAAAAGTATTTGGCCATCCAATCGTTTTCGCTTTGGACCTCGAAGTGATAGGCCAGTTCACGGTGGGTGAAGATGTGGACGAAGAGCTTGCCGCCCGGCTTTAACCAAGTCGAGACTCGGCGAAGTAGCTCCTGATAGTTTTTCATGTGCTCAAACATTTCCACCGACACACAGCGGTCGAAGATGCCATCGCCCACGCCTGCAAAGTGAATCATGTTGGCAGTGACGATGGTGAGGTTTTTCAGACCTCGGCGCGCAGCTTCCGCATCGATGTGTTCCTTCTGGGTGCGGGAGTTCGAAACGCTGGTGATTTGAGCCTTTGGATAATGTTCCGCCATCCAGAGGGACAAAGAGCCCCAGCCGCAGCCAAGTTCCAAGATGCGTTGCCCATCGGCCAGTTCTGCACGTTCACAGGTCATCTTCAGCATGATGGCTTCCGATTCATCAAAGGTGGTGTCATCGGTCGGCCAATAGCCGGAACTGTACTTCAAATGTTTACCCAAGCAAAGTTGGTAAAAACGCGTCGGCACTTCATAATGCTGCTCATTGGCCTCGTCAGTCGCGATGGCGACCGGACTTTGTTTAAGCCCGGCGATATGCTGCAAAAGGGCGGCTTTTTGTGACTCAATGTCAGGTCGTGAGTGCTTGCGGATCGTGGCAGCCAGACGTTGACGGATGCCAAAACGGATGATGGCATCAGGAAGTAGATCTTTGGCGAGGAGGTCGTTGACGTTCAGCATGGAGAGCCAATAATGCGGCTGAAACGGTCGTCTGGATACATCTTTTCCATTTTTAAGCAGGATGAAAATTCATTCGCATCCCCAGTTCTCACGCTCACACTACGGCCATGCCTGATGAAGCACACCTAAGTCCTGCCTTTGCGCCCGCGGCGCAGCGAGTGGCTAGGTGGTTGGCTCTGCGTCGCTGGCTTGCTTGGTTGGGGCAGACTCTTTGGCCTGCGGTTGCTGCTCTGGCAGTTCTTTCCGCCCTGACGGCTTGGACTGATCAAATGGTCTGGGCTGTGCTGCTTTGGGGTCTTTTGTCGGCTTGGTTGCTTGTCCCCTTTGCCTTAGCTTGGTGGCGGCAGCCTGGGCATTACAGCAATTTGGCTCTGTGGGATCAGGCGGCGGGGCGCCGAGAGGCCTTTGCCAGTGCTTGGTGGTTTGAGCAGCAGTCCTCTTTAAGCGTGGCAGAGAGTGATCATGTGAGCACTCAGCGGCTGCTGCTTGGTGAAGCTTTACCTCGTTTGTCTCGTGATCTGCCGCTGCAGCCGCATCGCTGGCTTAGCCTGCCTTTGATCGTGGCTCTGCTAAGTCTCTTCCTCGGTCATGTGCTGCACCCGATTGCCGAGATCGAGGCTGTGGATGCTGGCATGGAGGTGATAGCGAAAAAAGAGGCCGAGCGTCTGACTCAGGCAGCCTGGGATAAAAAGAAGCTCGAAGGCCTGAATGCCGAGGAACAGGCAGCTTTAGAAAAACTGACGCAAAGCCTGAAGCAAACCGCAGAAGATCTAGAAACAGCCGGAGGTAAGGATGCCCGCGAGGTCATGGCTAGTCTGGAGAAGCGCGCCCGCGATGCCGAAAAGCTGGCGAACCGATTGCATGCTGAGAAGGACATCTGGGCTTCTGACAAACTCATCCAATCCCTTCGTGAGCACGCCGATACCGCGGACTTAGGAGATGCGGTTGCGTCTAAAAATGCCAATCAAAGTGCCATAGAGGCTGAGGAGCTTGCCCAGCAATTGCAATCCCCGCAATTGACCGCCGAAGCACGGGAAAGGCTGAGTGAAATCCTCAAAGATAACCAACAACAGGCCGAAAAAGAAGATCGCGAGCGTCCCGTTGGTCAGCATGTTCTCAGTGCTGGAGATCGGCTTCAAAAATCTGAGTCGGCGGAAGCTGGTGCCGAGTTTCAAAAGTTGGCTGATAAATTGCGAGTACTGGCCCGCCGAGAAAAATCCAAGGAAGAACTGGAAAAACTAGCGCAGCAACTGCGAGATGCAGGCAGCAACATCAACGGTCAAAATCAATCTGGCAGCATGCAACAGATGGCCGAGGCTGGTGGTCAGCAAGGGCAAACGGGCAAAGCTTCATTATCTGCCCAGAAAGTGGGCCAGATGCAGCCTAACGCAGGCCAGAGCGGTCAGAGTGGCCCATCGGGTCAGTCCCAGCCATCTCTTCAGCCTCCAGATCTGGGCCAGAATGGACAGTCGCAACAGATGCTCCAACAGAACGCCAATACGGCGGCTCAGGCAGGTCAGCCGATGGCACTCTCTCAGGTGCCTCCTGGCGGTCAGCAGGGAAAAGAGGGCCAACCTAGGTTGTTTGCGCCCATTCCAGGCCAGAAACCGGGTGATAAGCCCGATGCTTTCATGATTGGCCCACCGGGTCAGAATCAGGGGCAAGGTCCAAGCATGGCACTGTCAATGCCAGGTGGAAAAGATCCCGGTGCCGGTGTCGCCGATCTCAATGCCGAGGTGACTGAGAAGCTTAGCACCAAGAATCAAGTCGTCGTCAACGCTCAGCCAAACAACGAAGGCCAATCCAGTGTCCGTGCGATTGAAGGCGGTGTGCGCAAAGAAGCGGCCACTCGCAGTGCCAGCCAGATCGCTGCGGAAGCCATAGCCGCCGAAGAAGAAGCCCTCGATGACTCAGCCCTGCCGCCGGCACGCCGAGAGCAAGTCCGCCGCTATTTCAACGAGCTACGGAAGCGTTTTGAGAAATAAAGGTGGCTATCATGAGATAGGTATTGGTGCCTAGTTGCTTCGACCTAGCGCTCTTTGAAAATTGGATCTCTGGCTCCACCTTGGCCGTTAGGTTAAGCATGATGGCACTAAGCACCTCCAAAAGCTTTCTTCTCGTGGCATCACTCTAAGCTTGCTGTCTTGGAAGGTTTACGGTGAAAGTGCCGTGTGTCCTCTGATTTAACTCTCCCCGCTAATCTGACTCTCACGACTGCGGATGCTTTGGCTTCGGCCCAAAGACTGAAAGTCCTCACGGCGGCTTTATCTCAGATCATTTTGGGGAAGGAGAAGGTGATCAAACTGGCCGTGACGTGCCTATTGGCGCGGGGACATTTGCTGTTTGAAGATCAACCGGGAGTGGGCAAAACGCTGCTGTCTCAGGCGTTGGCGCAGTCGCTTGGACTTCAGTTTCGGCGTGTGCAATTCACAAGTGATCTTTTGCCGGCGGATATCTTGGGGGCGTCGATTTATCAAAGGGAAACGGGGAGCTTTAGCTTTCATCCAGGACCGGTGTTTACTCAGGTTTTGTTGGCAGATGAGATCAATCGTGCGACGCCCAAAACGCAGTCGGCTTTGCTGGAGGCGATGGAGGAGGGGAAGGTGAGCTGTGATGGCATGCCGCATCCTTTACCCGTGCCGTTCTTTGTGATCGCGACGCAGAATCCATCCAGTCAGATTGGGACGTTCAGGCTGCCGGAGTCGCAGTTGGATCGGTTTCTAATGCGCTTAGCTCTTGGGGTGCCTGATCGGGCGTCTGAGCGTGAGATGCTGCAGGGGCGGGATCGGCGTGAGCTGCTGCGTGAGATGCCTGTGGCCATGGCTTGGTCGGAACTGGAGGCAATGCAAAAGCTGGTGCGACTGGTGCATGTGGCCCCGGCTTTGTTGGATTATTTGCAGGATCTGCTGGCTGCGAGTCGTCGCCAGGGACATGGCTTATCTCCACGGGCAGGGCTGGCGCTGCTGGCTGCGGCACGTGCCTGGGCGCTGCTGGAAGGTCGGGCGATGGTGCTGCCTGAGGACATTCAGGCCGTGGGTGTATTGGTCATGGGACATCGACTGATTGGAGATGTGGATGAGGCAGAGCGGTTGCTGACGGAAACGGTGATTCCTTAAATCGATGAATGTGGACAAACAGCGTGATGCAGAGACTTCTGAGTGGTGTTCGCGCTGGCGGCAGTTCCGGCAGTCATCGATTCGTGTGCGGTTTAATTTCCACACGCTTTCGCTGATCGGGATCGTCGCTGCAATGGCCTACACGGGTGCGGTGCAGAACAATGGGGCGGCTTATTTACTCTGTTTTTTGACGGGGACGATAGCCGCGATGTCGTGGATTCGGGCCTGGGAGAATCTGCGAGGTCTGGAAGTGGTGGCAGGTCGTCTAAGTGCCGAAAAGGCAGGCTTAGAGAGCAAACTACCATTAGAAATTCGTGCGACGGGTTCGCAGGCTGTTTGGGGTGTTGAGGTGCTGAGTGCAGGCAGTCAAAAGTGGAGTTTTATTGAGCAGATAGAAAATGGACAAAAGCTGGTGGTATCCGTGGCCTTACCTGCGGCTGAGATTGGGGTAGAGCCGTCCATTCGGGTGCGTTTACGAAGTGGTTATCCACTGGGGCTTTTCAGCGCAGAGCGTGATGTGATCATTGCCCAGACGAGGAAGTCGCATCCTCAAGCAGAGGGTGTGCTACCACCGCCTGCGGCTGATTTGGCGCTGGCGGGCACGCGATTGGAGTCAGGTCAAAGCGCTGGTCAGCCTGGGAGAGAGGGAGACGATTTTGCTGGAGTGCGGGAGTGGCAGGCAGGGGATTCTTTGCGGCACGTGGACTGGCGTGCTGTGGCGCGTGGTCGGCCGCTACTGGTGAAGCAGTGGGCCTCTGAAACAGGGGCCGCGGTGACTCTGGATTGGTCGAAGGTAGACTTGGAGCCTAGTGCCCGAGCTAGCCAGATGGCTCGTTGGATTGAATCCTGTGAGTCCTCATCCACGCCTTATGCCCTGAGGCTCCCAGAGAATGAGATTGCTGTTAATCTGGGGCCGTTGCATGCCCAAAGATGTCTCGATGCACTCTTGGAGGTGGCCGGTGTGAATCAGGCAGAGCTGCAGGAGGTGCAGAAGAGCAAGCGTTTGCCTCCAGGCCATGAGCACAGTTCATTTTTACCGCGGGGCCTACTTTTGGCGCTTTGCGGGATGTTGATGCTGGTGGCCCTCCCTGTGATGGATATCACACCGATAGCGGGTCTGTTTGTTTTGTTTGCCTGCATTGCGTGCCGGCTGATTTTAGACAAGCGTCTGCCAAATGGGGTGCCGATAGCAGTGCTGGGTGTGGGCCTAGGAATGGTGCATTTTTTGCAGCCGACAGGCTTGTTTTCCATGGAGGGTGGGATCGCGACCTTGGTGATTTTACTGGGGGCAAAGCTCCTGGAATCTCGAACTCCGCATGATTTTCAAGTTCTGACGATGATTGCTTGGTTTCTTTGTCTCTGCGGACTCTTGTCTGAGCAGACACTGAGTCGCTCGTTGTGGACCTTGTTGACCTTTTTTGGCATTGCTGTGTGCATGGTGCGCTTTAGGCGAGGGCGTTTGGAGCTCTTGCCACCACTGCGTTTGACTGGCACGATGCTACTGCAAGCCTTGCCCGTGGCACTTGTCTTGTTTTTTGTTTTTCCACGAGGTGCCTTTGAGGCTTTGTCTCAGTTTGGAACGCAGCGCACGCGCAAGACCGGTGTTTCGGAGGAGATGGAACCAGGTCAGGTGTCGAAGTTGGCGCAGAGTTCTGAACCTGCCTTTCGTGTGGAGTTTCTGCTCAGTGATCCACCCCCAAATGTGAACCGCTACTGGCGCTGCGTGGTGCTGTGGGATGGGAAAGGACTGAGCTGGAGAAGGGGGCCAGATTGGCCCATTAAACGTCGTGTGCGCCTGCCAAAGGCCGGTGATCTCAAGCAAATCATCACGATGGAGCCGCATGGACGACAATGGCTGCCTAGCTTGGATGTGCCGGTGCTGGCGCGCGATGATGGCCGCATGATCCTGCCTGATATGAGTGACATGCTTGTGTCGGTCGAGCCTGTGAACAGCCTAAAACGCATCGAGGTGATCTCTCGTCTGACTCAGGACAGCATTGAGCTAACAGCTGCTCAGCGTGCGATGGCACTGGAACTGCCAAGGTCTCTATCGCCTCAAGTCATGCAGTTGGCTCAACAGTTTAAACAGGCTGGAAAAACAGACCTAAAGATAGCTCAGTCCGCGGTGGGCTATTTTCAGGAGCAGGGATTTCAGTATGTTCTGGACCCAGGCACCTATCAGGGCAGTGGGGCGCTGGATGAATTTCTTTTTGATCGGAAGGCCGGGTTTTGTGAGCACTACAGCGCTGCTTTTGCCACGCTGATGCGTGCTGCAGGTATTCCGGCACGGGTCGTGATCGGCTACATGGGGGGGCAGTGGTCCCCACGAGGAGGTTACATGATTGTAAGGCAATCAGATGCCCATGCCTGGACAGAGCTCTGGCTTGAAGGCACAGGCTGGACACGCGTGGATCTGACGGCAGCGTTGGCTCCTGGACGTATGGATCTAGATTTGCGTACCCTGCTGGCTGGCGAGGGTGAACTTGAGCGGCAGCGGAATAGCTACTTCTGGCGTGGTTCTAAGGCGCTACAACTCTGGTGGGATGGTGTGGAGTATGATTGGTTTAACTCGGTCATTAGCTTCAATGAGGAATCCCAGATTGAGTGGCTGACTTGGCTGGGGTTGGGTAGATGGCGTGGTCAACCCATGTTGCTCCTGTGTGCTGGCGTATTTCTTTTCGCCTTGCTGACTTTGCTGTTTTGGCTTCGGCGTCCTGCGCGCCAAGATGATGCCTGGGCGAGGGCCTGGCGGCAGTTATGCTTCAAGTTAGAACGTAGTGGGTTACCCGCACGAATGGGTCATGAAGGGCCGCTGGATTATGCTCAACGTATTGGCAAATTACGCCCGAGTCTAGCCGAGGAAATGAAGCGCTTAGCAGAGATATATGCCAGAGCTCGCTATGGTTCTGATCAGACTGGGGTGGGCGACTTCGAACGTGCGATCAAATTGATACGCTAGATCTTCTTGAAATTTCACAAGAATCTCGGCGATGCTTGAGGATCAACCCCCAAACACCGCCGAGAATTGCGACTGGCGTCCACCAACCCCCCCCGGAGCGATGGAACTTCCAGAAATGGTTTCTGCCTTCACCGTTTGATCCTCTACTTGTGGATTTGGGTTTGGCCGCTTGATCCGAATGAACTCATTCTTCTGGCTCTCTGCGACGTAGCTGGACAAGCCAAAAGCGGCTGTCAGCACGAGGGTCGAAAAGACGAAGTAACGGTATGGCATGTGAAGCAGAGCGAATTAATTTGGAATTAAAGTAATCCTATCAAAGTGAGTTCAAAACGACACCTTACCATTTGGTAATGTAAGGGATGACAGAGCGTTCCGCGGTGCATGCGCAGTTGCACAAAAGCTTTGAATCCAGACCTTTAGGCTTTGATGCTTTGATTCCTTATTGGATGCTTTTTTTTCTCTTGGTGAACAGCAGCATGAAAAAAAACTCTGAGGAAGTGCATCTTTATTGATTCAATCTTAAAACAAGAATGATTGACCGCCGATTTGGGTTGGTCATCGGCTTGCAAAAGCCGCGTTGTTTTTGGGAGAGTATCAATCGATGTCGAATGATGACGAGTCGATCGAGACTTGTGCTGGCCCGGCACAACTCAACGATCCTACTTTCCCGTTTTAAGATGAAAGCCTGTCGTTGCTGATTTTGCAGTTGCGATTGCACTAGTGAACTTCTTCTCACTGAAGATAGAAGAATTCATTCGCATTAAGCAGGACGTGGCAAAGGTCGGCGATGGCCTCGCGGTTGGGATCACTTTTGCCTTTGGGTGTGGTGATTGAAGCGCTGGTTTCCCATTTCCAGGCGGTTTTAAGCATCTCAGTGGCGCTGTCTGCATTCAGATCAAGTAAACAGGTGGGATTATTCATGCCGGTCCAAGTCATGAGTTCTCCTGCATTTAGGGAACCTTGGTGAAGCATGACTCGGGCGATGGCTCCGTGCCAGAGACTGCCTTTGTCTTTTTCGCGGCCGCCGATGTAGAGAGTGCGGGCTGGATTGACATAATTACCGCAGATTTGATGAGGGACGGTGACGGTCTGCATTGGTGCAGCGGGATCACTGAGGTCACGAAGATAAAAGGTGACGGTACCGCCAAATTTTTGACCTTCAGCGGGTTCATTACTGATCTCTACTGCCACATAATAGGGCTTGTTTAAGGGGACGCGCAGTCCGCTGGGGATGACTTCATAAACTAGGCTGCGTTGGAAGTCTTCGCCGACGAGTTGGACGATGAGATTGTTCGGCTTGTGCGCGGATTTCTCACTCGTGATGCCGAGCGCCCAGCCTGCCGAGGCTTTGTCATTGTCCCAACGTGATGCGATGGTGCGCACGGAACCATTGGGATACAGGCTGCTGAGATTGACGACGGCTTCGATGGAAAATCTGTCAGCTTCAATCTGGGCGGGGGTTTTGACTTGGAGTTTTTCATTGGGTGAGCCCGGTTGCATCCACAGCGTTTTGGTTGTTTTAGATGCAGTGGCGGAACCCAAGTAGGTTTTGGCGTCTGTTAACGCTGGAACAAGCGGTGCCTGTGCTGGCAGTTCCTTTTTCAAGCGGGCGCGCTGGGTGCTGAGGAAGCTCAATGCGGCGGATTTTTCCTTGGCTGTGGGATTTCTTGAGAAGGTCAGATCGTAGGCTAGGTCAATGATCTGGGCGTCGTTGGTTGGCTTGCTGGCGATGAGGCGGGAGGCCATGGCCGCCGATCGTTCCAGTGGCCAGTCTCCATTAATCATGAGCAGGCTCTGGGTGGCGGTAGTGGTGGCGTCACGTGTGGGCACGCTGGCAAAGCCGGGGGGGGCATCGAGGCTCTGCAAGAAGGCATCCTGGGTATTACGCATTTTTCGCGTGTAGATGCTGCGGCGCGGTTTGGCGGCTTCGACGCCTTCACCACCGATGGTGGCGTCTAGTTCGCCGGAGGCCGCCAAGATAGCATCGCGCGACTGTTCGGCATCCAGTCGGCGTGGTGGGAAGCGCCAGAGTAGCTTGTTTTCAGGATCGGTCTGCATGGCAGATGGCTGAGAAACCAGGGCGCTTTGGCGGTAGGCGGCGCTGGTGAGGATGAGTTTATGCAGCGGTTTCATTTTCCAGCCGCCCTGAATGAACTGGGTGGTCAACCAGTCCAGCAGCTCTGGATGCGTGGGTTTTTCTCCCAGATGGCCGTAGTCGCTTGGCGTGGCCACGATGCCGCGGCCAAAGTGATACTGCCAAAGTCGGTTGACGATGACACGGGTAGTGAGTGGGTTCTCTGGGCGGGTGAGCCAGTTTGCTAAAACGGTGCGGCGTCCGCTGGTCGTCATACCGGGCTTTGGTTCCGGGATCCTGGCGTCTGTGGAATCGAGGATAGTGAGGAAGCCGGGTTTGGCCTCTATTTGACCTGCTTTGCGGGTCTTAAAGGTAGCATCTTGTGCTGTGCGGCCGGTCTCACCAATGGCATAGGTGGTAAGCAGTGATGCTGGCTTCAGATGATCAAATTCTGCCAGTTTGATTTGTGCGTTTTTGAGCTGGGTGGCCTCGGGATCTTTGATCTTGTCAGTCTTGAATCGATACCGCTCATACTCGGCCTGACGCCAGGCTAGCTGTACGATCTGTTCCTCATAGGGGCTACGCTGCTCCCTAGGCTTCTTCCACATGGCCACCACTTCTTCAGGGAAGATCTCCATGGCGTGAGTTTGGGCTTTTTCAATTCGTGGCTCAATGATTTGGTCGATGATGGCTCGCGGCTCTACGGTGGCGGTTAGCCAGATTTTCATCTGATCGTCGTGCGCTTTGATTTCCGCTGGTGTGGCCAGCTTCTTGTTCTCTGGCCAGGTGATGTTGGCCAGGAAGGATTGCAGTCGGTAGTAGTCTTTTTGCAGGATGGGATCAAATTTGTGATCGTGACACTGAGCGCATTGCACGCTCATGCCGAGGAAGACATCCGCCGTGACGTCGGTGACTTCGTTTAAAATATTGCGCCACTGGGTTTCGACATCGCGCTGGTTATACTCGTAGATGGTGTGGCGCAGAAAGGCTGTGGCGATGACGGTTTTTGGATCATTTGGGGCGATCTCGTCTCCGGCCAATTGTTCACGCACAAATTGGTCGTAGGGCTTGTCGTCATTGAGAGACTGGATCACGTAATCGCGATAAGGCCACACATTGGGGCGATAGGAGTCAAGGCGATAGCCTTCGCTCTCCGCATAGCGGGTGAGATCCAGCCAATGCTGAGCCCATCGTTCTCCGTAATGCGGGCTGGCCAATAGCTTATCCACCCAGCTGGCAAAGACACCATCGGCATGGGTTTGTGAGCTGGGGGTCTGGTCCAGCTTATCCTGGGCTTTTGCGGTGCTGTATTCTTGGACAAATTGATCCACGACGCTTGGCTCTGGAGGCAGACCATGGAGATCGAAGGTTAAGCGCCGGATCAGTTCATGCGGAGTAGCTTCGGGGCTGGTTTGCAGCTTGTTTTTGGTTAGTTCCGTTTGGATAAAAGCATCCACTGGGTGGTGAGCGCTGGTTTTTGGAACAGGTGGATTGCTGACCGGTTGAAAGGACCACCATTTCCGGTCTTCGTCCGTGATATCGCCAGGTCGGCGACCTATTTTGGCAGCGGCCACCTCAGTCTCAGGCCAAGGCGCGCCCATGAGAATCCATTGTTTCAAGGCAGCTATCTGATCGTCTGGCAGTTTACCGTCTGGCGGCATTTCCATGTCGGGGTCTGAGTAGCTGACGGCATGGATCAAAACAGAGTCCTCTGGTTTATGCGGCACCACGGCAGGCCCCGTGTGACCGCCTTGCAGAAGGTAGGGTAGATTATCGACACGCAGCTCGCCTTTGTGCTTTTTCTCCGCGTGGCATTCTTGGCAGCTTTCCACTAGGATCGGGCGGATTTTACTTTCGAAAAACTTGATCGCCTCAGGGCTCGGCGCAGCCTGTCCGACGGTGGTCAGTAGGGCAGTGATCAAAAGCAGTCTTAAAAGTAACGGAGCGTTCATGCAGGAAGGAAAGGCGCCAGAGTGCGCTTTTTGGACACTGAATAAACGCCAAATTTAAGTCCATGATGCATGGATATTCATTTTCATTCGATTCCCAACAGGCTTCATAGGCTCACTCGGTGATCACGGCCTTGGCCGCCGAAACAGATGCCTAGGCAATCTCTTTGCGGGCCTCTCAATAACTAGTTAGTAGCACTTTATGCCGCATCCAACCCAAAGGCCGTATGCACAGCTTTTGCGGCGGTTTCGATGTCGGCTTCTTTGACGATGACGGCGGTCTTGATCTCACTGGTGGAGATCATGAGGATGTTGACGCTGACGTCGGCTAAGGCTTTGAACATCTTGGCGGCGACTCCGCTGTGGCTTCTCATACCAATGCCGACGACGCTAAGTTTGGCGATTCCGCTCTCGGCGCGAAGCGCGACTTCTCCGCCCAGTTCTGGCAGGATGGCTTTGAGTGCAGCTTCGGCTTTTGGCAGATCGGCGGCGCTGAGGGTGAAGGAGATGTCGGTTTCACCATCAAAGCTGACGTTCTGGACGATCATGTCCACGATGACATTGGCGCTGGCGATAGCTCCAAAGATAGCTGAGGAGATGCCGGGGCGGTCAGGCACGTCATCAATGGTGATCTTGGCCTGATTGCGTTCGAGGCTGACGCCGCGCACGACGACGGATTCCATTCCAGGGGTTTCTTCTTTCACGAGGGTTCCAGGGTTATTGTTCAGGCTGCTACGGACTTCAAAACGGACGCCAAACTTTTTGGCAAACTCGACACTGCGGCTCTGCATGACTTTGCTGCCGCTGCTGGCCATCTCCAGCATTTCTTCATAGCTGATTTCCTGGATCTTGGTGGCATTTTTGACCACGCGTGGATCGCAGGTATAGACGCCATCGACGTCGGTGTAGATCTGGCAGAGGTCGGCTTTGATGGCGGCGGCCATGGCGATGGCAGTGAGGTCACTACCGCCGCGTCCCAATGTGGTGATCTCACCACTCGCGGTTTCACCTTGGAATCCAGCCAGCATGATGATGTTGCCTTCATCCAGCATCTGATGCACGGCATCTGGCGTGATGTTGACGATGCGGGCCTTGGTGTGGACGCGATCGGTGGAAATGCCGGCCTGTGCTCCGGTGAGGGAGACAGCTTTGCCGCCGAGGGCATTGATGGCCATGGCGGTGAGGGCGATGGTGGTCTGCTCTCCTGTGGAAAGCAGGACGTCCATCTCACGCTCGCTCGGTTCTTGCTCTGGGGAGACGTCTTTGGCCAGTTTGATGAGATTGTCAGTCACGCCAGACATGGCGGAGACGACAGCCACGACTTGGTGTCCAGCGCGCTGCGTTTCTAAGATGCGACGCGCGCAGTTGCGAATGCGCTCTGGGGTGCCGACGGACGTGCCGCCAAACTTCTGAACAATGAGGGCCATGGGAGGGGAAAAGGGCCGCGAAAATGGCACGCTGCGCCGGGGGTGCAACGGGAAATAAAGCCGTTATGCCATCTGCGGTCTGAATAAATGGGATGCTTGCAGTCTTGGCGATCAGACACTTTTACAGAAATGCGGCTTCATGGTGATTCCACGAAGCCGCAGATTTGTCTGAATTATTTGCGGCCTTTGGCTTTTTTGGCAGCTTTTTTAGCGACTGGCTTGCTTGCTTTTTTAGCAGCTTTTTTGGTTGGGGCGTTTTTTTTCACGGCCAGAGGTGCTTTAGCCTTCACGATGCCGGCGACTCCACCTTCCCGTTTGAGGCGCTCATTGAGAAGGTCTTCACGGAAGGCAATGGCTTCTTGCAGCACGGCATTTTTCGTTTCCTTGGTGTAGCGATACACACGGGAGAGAGTTTTGCCTTTTTCAGCTCGAACGGACACAGCGATCAGGCGTGTCGTTTTGCCTTTCGTGGTCTTGTACTTTCGGTAGGAGATGCCAACGTGACCACTCTTATTTTTAGCATTGGAAGAATGGGCGATGCGGCTAGCCTCAAGCGGTGGCATGTCTGCCAGCATTTCATCACGATAAGCACGGGCTTTTTTCAGGGAGCCTTTGACGCCGCCAAAGAGGCTGTCTGAAAAGTGTTTGGTGTGGAGAGAACCATCTCGGGAAATGCAGACTTGAAAGCCGTGTGTTTGTTTGGTGGCTTCTGGGCGGGTGTCGATACGCTTGATGTTACGTTCTGACAGAGGGTTGGATCGGCGGCGCATAGTTGGGGGTTAAAAAATGGGGGGCATGAAATTGACGGTGATGGCTGTTCGCGCAACCGTTAAGTGTGATACGCATGCAACACTCTATGCGACACTCCTGTTCACAGAGTGTTCATTGATCCTCTTCAGCAAGTTTGGCGGCTTCTTTTTTCAGGATGCGACCGACTCGGTGTTTGGCTAGGTAGACCTGGGCTGCGTTGACTCCGAGTTCTTTTTTGACACGCTCAGGGGACCAGCCCTTCAAAACGTAGCAAGAAAAAATCTGAAATTGCCGTGGTGATACCAAGGCACGGACTCGGCGTAGAGCGATGTCCATTACCTTATCGTGCCATTCCTTGTCCCAGAGTTTTTCCAAGGCCATGCCATTGGGATCTTCACAGCGGTCAATCGGGGCTGTGCGGCGCTCATCGGTCTCATCGGCATAGAGATTGGCCTCGCGGTTCTGCTGCTTTTTTCGGCGTCGAAACTGATCCAAGATACGCCAACGCGCCTGATTAAGCAGGAAGGATTTGAAGGAGCCTAGGCTAGTATCGAATTTTTTCTTTTGTAAGTTCTTGGCCACGCCAATGAAGGTCTCTTGGACGACGTCGTTGGACTCATCATCACTGAGGCCGGATTTCCGAGCGACATGAAAGACAAAACCTGAGTAGGTACGGTAAAATTCATCCCAACTGGACCAGTCTGACCAGTTGTCTAGACGCTCGATCAAGGTCTTCCGTGTCGGGATGCCGCCGGAGGCCTCCTTCACAATGTCTTCTGGGATGTCTTTGGGGATGTCGTCCTCCATAGTTGGAAGGCGAGTCTATGGCGTGCTTTCGGCGTGGCAAGGAGAGAAAATGCCCGAATTATTCTGCGAGGAGGAACTTCTTCGCAGCCTCAAGCTCGGCTTTTTGTTCAGCGGGCAGTTCGGGATACTTGAGTTTCATGCTTTGCATTTCATGAAGAATGGCTGCGCTGACAATGAGGCGCATGTTCTTTTTATCATCAGCTGGCACCACATACCACGGGCACTCACGGGTTCCTGTGCTCTGAATGGCATCCTCATACGCGTGCATGTAGTCTTTCCAGTAGCCGCGCTCTTTGACGTCGCCTTCCTCGAACTTCCAATTCTTACTCGGTGTGTCGATGCGGGCCAGAAATCGCTTCTTTTGCTCTTCCTTGGAAACATTGAGAAAGAACTTCACAATGCGGATGCCGTTGCGGTCGCTGTAGGCTTCAAAATTGCGGATGTCCTTCAGGCGGTCGGCAAAGAGTTTGTCGGTGTTTTTAGTCGTCTTAGCCGGGAGCCGCTGGATCTTGGTGACGATCTCAGGATGCACCCGGCAGACGAGCACTTCCTCATAGTAACTGCGATTGAAAATGCCAATGCGCCCGCGTGGTGGCATGACTCGTGTGGTCCTCCAGAGGAAGTCACGGTCCAACTCATCGTCGGTAGGTCGCTTGAAGGCATGGCATTCCACGCCCTGAGTGTTCACGCCACTCATGACATGTTTGATGGTGCTGTCTTTGCCGGCCGCATCCATGGCTTGGAATATAAGCAGCAGTCCTTGGCGATCCTGAGCATACATTTTTTGTTGCAGGTCATCGATCTCAACCCGGAACTGGGCGATCAGGGTCTCATAGTGAGCACTGTCATCATAAAAGCTCTTCACTTTGGTCTTAGCTTTGCTGATGCGGAAGCCTTTGCCTGAGTCGGCGCGGAAGACGTCGAGATTGATTTTAAGTTTCATGTCGGGAGGTGGCTTTAGCGAGCCGGATTTGAATGGCTAACACGGTTTTAATTCCAGAGCATGTTAAAGATGTGCTGTTTGAGTTGGCAAAGTGCGCTAGCTGAGTAATGACTCCGCCCTACTTATTGTCTGATCATGCAACCTGCCCCCGAACATTCTGAATCTGAACTCCTTCAATTCCGCCGCGCTAAGCTCGATGAGCTTCAGAAACGGGGCATCGCGGCGTTTGGCGGGAAGTTTGAGGTCTCTCATGATCCGGGCACGCTGAGAAAAAACTTTGTAGAAGGCATCGACGTCAAGGTCGCTGGCCGCATCCTCTCTCGTCGTGAGATGGGAAAGGCGACGTTCTTTGATATTGGCGACATTACGGGCCGCATTCAGTGCTACCTGAGCAAGAGCGACGTCAGCGAAGAAGACTACGCGCTGTTCATTCATCAGATTGATATCGGTGACTTCGTCGGGGTCACAGGCCAGAGCTTTGTAACGAAAAAGGGCGAGCCATCCATTCATGTGAAGGTGCTCACGCCACTATCCAAGGCGCTGCGTCCGCTGCCTGACAAATGGCATGGAGTCACGGATCGCGAGATTAAGTATCGCCAACGCTATTTGGATCTCATTTCCAATGATCGCAGCCGCGAGATCTTTGTGACTCGCAGCAAGATGGTCGCGGAGATCAGGAATTACCTGCATGGCCGTGATTTCCTAGAAGTGGAGACGCCGATGATGCAGGACGTTCCTGGTGGCGCTGCGGCTCGTCCGTTTGAGACACACTTCAATGCTCTGGATCAGAAGATGTATCTGCGCATCGCCCCAGAGCTGTATTTGAAACGACTCCTCGTCGGTGGTTTCAATCGCGTCTTTGAATTGAATCGCAATTTCCGCAATGAAGGCGTCAGCCGCCGTCACAATCCTGAGTTCACCATGCTAGAGGCCTACTGGGCCTACGCTGACTTTGAGCAAATGGCTGACCTCGTCGAAGACATGATTTGTCATCTTGCCGAAAAGTTTTGCGGTGGGCTCATCATCGAGCATAAAGACGAAGAAGGTGCTGTCACCAAGACCATCGACCTTACTCGTCCGTGGAAGCGTGCCTCATATCGTGATCTCGTCAAAGGCGCTGCTGGTGAAGACTGGTTCACGCTTAGCAAAGAAGCCAAAGTCGAGCGTGCTCATAGCCTCGGCGTGCATGAGATCCATGCCGGTGATGAACATCACGAACTCGACCAGAAAGCTTTTGAGAAGCTCGTTGAAGAAAAAAGCTTTAATCCCACTTTTGTGACCCATGTTCCCAAGGAACTTGTTCCGCTGGCCAAGCAAAATGTGGCCGATGACAGTGTCGTCGATGTTTATGAACTCATCATTAACGGACAGGAAATCAGTCCGGGTTACTCTGAGCTGAACGATCCGATCGTCCAGCGTCAGCGATTACTCGATCAGGCCGGCGAGGAGACGCAAAAAATCGACGAAGAATTTCTCCTCGCGCTAGAGCATGGCATGCCTCCCGCTGGCGGGATTGGCATCGGCATCGACCGCCTGATCATGATGCTCACAGGTGCTGAAAGCATTCGTGATGTTGTGCTGTTTCCACAGCTCAAGCGGAAAACGGAGTCGTGATGATTTACCTTTGAGATGGCATTTTCAGGGAATCTGGCTAAGAGGATTGGGCCGCGCTGATTTTTGGACCTGTGTTCCATTTGGTGAAGGCTTTTTCCAACCATGCCGACTCCCATCCTACCGACAGATCTTCCGCCACTCTTGCATACAGCCGTAGAGGAGGCGGTGCGGCTGCTGAGGGCAGGGGAAGTGGTGGCGTTACCAACGGAGACTGTCTATGGACTGGCTGCGGATGCGCTGAATCCTGTAGCTGTGGCTAAGATTTTTGAAGCCAAAGGCCGACCTTCCTATGATCCGCTGATTGTCCATATCGCTGATAAAAAGCAGTTGGATACCGTCGCGGATGTGCCAGAAGCGATTCAAAAGACGGTCATTCAGTTGATTGAGCGATTTTGGCCAGGACCTCTGACGCTGGTTCTGCCAAAGAAGGCCTGTGTTCCAGATTCCGTGACGGCAGGCATGCCGAGTGTGGCAGTGCGTGTCAGTAGCAACCCGATTTTTAAACGCATTATTCAAGGCCTGGAAAAGCCGATCGCTGCACCGAGTGCGAACCGTTTTGGGGCAATCAGCCCGACATCAGCCAATGCGGTGTTTGCTGAATTGGATGGCCGTATTCCACTGATCGTGGACGGTGGTGCTTGCATGCATGGGCTGGAGTCCACCATTATTAAGATTGAGCCAGGATCACCAAAGCCGATGATCACCGTGCTGCGTCCGGGCCCGATTACGGTGGAGGATTTGAAGCTCTATGGAAAGGTGCAGGTCCTGAGTCGGTCTGTGATTGATGAGGCTACCGAGGCGCCTGGTCAATTAGCCAGCCACTATGCTCCACGAACGCCGCTGCGCTTGCTGAGTAAGCCAAGCGATTTCACCCCAGTGGAAGGTAAGCGCTATGCACTCATGAGCTATCGTGGTGAAGAGAAAGATGGCTATTTGGATCTGGCTGAGTTTGAAGAGATCATGGTGCTGAGTCCTGGAAATGGGAAGTTACCAGAGGCTGCGGTGCGGTTCTTTTACATCCTCAGAACCCTGGATCAACTCGGCGTGGACGAGATCATTGCCGAGCCGATGTTTGAGCATGGCATGGGCATTGCCATGATGGACAAACTCCGCAGGGCCTCGATCAAAGAATAAGTCATGAGTGAACCCCCTAAAAGCACTGATTCCACGGCTAAAAGCACGGGCGTAGTTTCTATTGCCATTCTCTGCAGTCGGGTCTTGGGGCTGGTGCGGGATCAGCTGCTCAATGGTCTCTTTGGCTCTCAATTCACAGGTATCTTTACAGCTGCTTTCCGAACGCCGAACATGCTGCGTGATCTCTTTGCTGAGGGGGCTTTATCCACGGCCTTTGTGACGACGTTCACCAAGAAGATAAAAAACGAGGGGGATGCTGCTGCCTGGATTCTTGGGCGTAAGATGTTAGCGCTTTCGCTTTGTTTTATGTCGGTCATTGCCATGGCCGGAGTGGCCTTGGCGCCATGGCTGGTGAGGCTTTTGAACCCTGGCTGGGATAATGAATCGAGTCTGAAACTTTGCACTACCCTGGTGCAGATCATGTATCCCTTCATCACCATCGTATCGATCACGGCGCTGGTCATGGGAATGCTGAACTCAAAAAAGATTTTTTTTATTCCTGCGGTGGCATCTGCCTTTTTCAATCTTGGCTGCATTGTCGGCGGAGTTGTGATTGCCTTATTGATCGACCCCGGGTTTCGAGAGGGACACATCACAGAAAAAAGTCTCACAGGTTTTGCTTTCGGCACCTTGATTGGTGGAGTGCTACAGTTGATCATTCAGTTGCCAGCGCTGAAAAAAGTAGGCTTCAAGTTTGGTTTGGATTTTCAATGGAAGGATGAAGGTGTCCGCGACGTGCTGCGTCTCATGTGGCCCTCCCTGATTGCCGCTGGGGGCACGCAGATCAATGTGTTCCTCAACTCCATTTTTGCCTCCTACACACCAGGGCACGAATCGGCCAATGCTTGGCTTGCCAATGCACAGCGCCTACAACAACTTCCCCTAGGTCTTTTTGGCGTGGCTGTGGCCACGGTAACGCTGCCAATGCTTTCCAGACTTGCCACAGAGGGTGTTACCCCCGCCTTTCGCGGTGCTTTGGCAAAGGGATTACGCTTGGTGCTCTTTCTGACTTTGCCATGTGCAGTCGGCCTTTCGATCTTTGCACAAGAGATTGTTTCACTGCTTTTTGAGCATGGCAAGTTCACCGCTCATGATGTGGCAATGACGGCAGGGCCATTGCAAGCCTATGCCTTTGGTTTAGTTTTTTACTCTGCTATCAAGGTCCTTCAGCCAGCCTTTTACACCATTGATAAGCGATTCATTCCCATGATGGTCAGCCTTGGCATCATTGCGCTCAATGCGTCTCTGAATTTCTTCACCGTTTTTGTGCTGCAATGGGACCACACGGCACTGGCCTGGGCTACGGCGCTGGGACTGGCTGTGAATTTCGCAGCACTTTACCTTAGCATGAGGAAGTTTGCAGGTGGGCTAGAGACCAAGGCACTTTCTGCATCTTTGATGCGGCTATTGATCGGCATCGCAAGCATGGCTGCTGTGTGTTATGGACTTAAACTCTATCTGCTAGCTGACTGGGCCAAGATGAGCTTCTTGGCACAAGCTGCCGGATTGGGTACAACGGTCACCCTGGCTGCAGTGATGTACTTTTTTGTCACTCAGAAACTCCGTGTCGAGGAGGCGGGTGAGTTTATCGGTATTGTGTCTAAACGTTTTAAGCGCTGATCTGATTATGCCACGTCAACGCATCTGGCTCACTGCTGCTGTTTTGCTCGCCATAGTCTGGTCCATCGTCGCCGTGGTAATGCATGAAACGGATGATTTGGTTTCTTGGCCTGGAAAGGTTCTAGCGCTTGTGGAAGAGGCACCTTGGTTAAAGGGGGGAACGCTCGGTGATGAACAGCGACGTCAATATCTTGCACAAGTGATTGCCAACTATCTGAGGCTGGATGCCAACCAGCGCCGGAGTCTTCGTGAAGACGATCAAGCTGTGCTGGACAAATTCTTCGCCTCTCTGAGTGATGCGGAGAAAAAAGAGTATGTGGATCGGACCATCGAGCCGCTGTTTGAGGTCATCGATAAAGCTCTGAAGGTCATGCCAGAAGAGGAACGGAAGCGGATTGTGGGACGATTTAAAGGCGATGTCAAAGGCATCAGTGGTAATGATAAACAAGGTAGCCCAGCGGCCCAAAAAGATCGAGAATTCATGGAAAGCATGATGGCTGAAGATCCCATGATGTTTCTGCGTGAGGCTCCTTTGAAAACCAAACTCCAGCTGGCACCGCTCTTGGAAGACATGCAGTCCCGAGTTCAAGGAATGCGGAGGTGAGACCCGGCGATACATGTATCGGAAGTGACGGAATTTAAAATTCGGCGAAAGCACCAGAGATAGACTTCGTTGACCCGAGGCGCCTTTGCCGCGTAATGAAGGAAACTTGAATGAAGAAAGCTGCCCCAACTTCTAAACCACCTGCGAATCTGAAGGCAGGTCTTGTCCTTGTGGTTGTGATCGTAGGTGTCATGGGACTGATGCTTTGGGCGCTTTCGTCGACAAAAAATTACACAGAAGTGTCCGTGACTCCTCTGGTTTCAAAGGTGGTCGAGTCTTTTGCTATGCCCGATGAAAGGACTGCCTTTGCGGAATATGCGGGTTCTGAGTCCTGCAAAACCTGTCATGCCGTGGAGTTTGAGAAATGGAAAGGCTCTCATCACGGGCTGGCTGAGCGGAAGCCTAATGACGAGTTGGATCTTTCGGCTTTTTCACCCTCCCAGACCTTTCAGCATGGGACACAAACGACCCAAGCGGAGAAGAAGGGTGAGTTGTTTCAGCTTACTTCTCTGGGGTTTGGAAACAAGGTGGAGTCCTACCCTGTAGAGCGAGTGATTGGTCATGATCCGCTGCGGCAATTCTTGGTCAAAGGTCCGCGCGGTGCCCTGCATACAATGGAGGCCTGCTTTGATCCACTTCGGGGAGACTGGTTCAATGTCTATGGGAATGAGGATCGGAAGCCCGGTGAATGGGGGCATTGGACGGGACGTGGCATGATCTGGAATCAAATGTGCGCCAGCTGCCACAACACACGTGTTCGCAAAAACTACGATCCGCCCACAGATACCTACAAGACGACGATGGCTGAGATGACCGTGAGTTGTGAGTCCTGTCATGGACCCATGAAGGCGCACAGTCTCAATCCTGCGATTAAAACCAACTGGACTCGAGATCAGCATTCCGAGAACTGTGCGGGATGTCATGCCCGCCGTGGAGAGATCACGGGTGACTTTGTGCCGGGCGATTCTTTTTGGGATCACTATCAGCTCACGGTCACGGATGGTAGTGACATCTACTATCCAGATGGCCAGATTCGCGATGAGGACTACGAGTTTGCCAGCTTCATCAGCAGCCGCATGTATCACTCAGGAGTCCGGTGCATGGACTGTCATGACATGCATAGCATGAAGACGATCCTCACCGGCAATCAACTATGCATGAGATGTCACACGGCGGGTGGATTCCCAAAGGCTCCAGTAATCCTGCCTGAGATGCACAGCTTTCACCAAACGGCTAGTGCTGGCAATCAGTGCATCAATTGTCATATGCCGCAGACGACTTACATGCAGAGGCATCCGCGCCATGATCATGGATTTACAATTCCTGATCCCTTGCTGACAAAGCAGTTTGGCGTGCCGAATGCCTGCAATAAATGTCATCAGGATAAGGACAATGAGTGGTCTCTGGCTGCCACGGAGAAGTGGTGGGGAGAAAAGATGAATCGTAAGACACGAACTAGGGCGACGCTGATCGCGAAAGTGCGTCAGGGAGATCAATCGGCGAGGGATGGCTTGATCGCTCTGTTAGAAAGTGATGAAATGCCACACTGGAAAGCCAGTGCTAGTCTAGTCCTGGATCGTTGGGTGGATCAGCCACCGGTGACGGAGGCTCTTCGAGGTCAGTTAAAGCATGAGCATCCGTTGGTGCGCCAGTCCGCTGCCCGCAGCCTAGAGCCTGCCTTGCAAGCTCCAGGTGTGCGCATTGGAATGGAGGCTCTTTTGAATGATCCTGCTCGCAGTGTTCGCGTGACCGCGGCCTGGGCTCTGCGCGATAGTCTAGATCTGAACTCTGCGGCTGGAAAAGACCTGCAACACATGCTGCAGCTCAACGCTGATCAGCCGAGTGGGCAGATGCAGCTCGGACAGTTTTACTTTGCTAGGCGGGATGTGCCTAGTGCAATCAAGCACATGGAAACCGCCGTTTCTTGGGATCCAAATTCACCGCCTTTTCATCATGATTTGGCGCTGATTTACCATGCCAGTGGCAATCTTGAGCGTGCGATTCAAAAATTGCAGGACGCCATCAAGTTGGCTCCCAAAGAATCACAGTATCACTATGAACTCGGCCTAGCCTACAGTGAGGTGGGTGACATGACCAAGGCCATTGCCGCCTTGAAAGAGGCTGTGCGAACTGATGTTAACTTTGCTAGGGCTTGGTATAACTTGGGACTGGCTCTGAATGGTCAAAGCCGCATTCCAGAAGCCCTAGAGGCTTTGAAACAGGGCGAGGCAGCTGATCCGACAGATCCTAGCATTCCATATGCCCGTGCTACGATCCTAGCCCAGATGGGCAGGGACGTTGACGCGCTTTCAGCTACCCAAAAGGCTCTGAGTATTAGCCCAAATCACCCAGAGGCAAGGCAGTTGATGTTGAGGCTGACTCGGTAATCGCTACCAATCAAAGGCCACCAGGGTTGGATTTGTCGGATTGATGAATTTAAAAAAGGCCGCCTTAGCAAACGCCAAAGTGGCCTTTATCAAGTGGGATGCTGAAATTTAAGCAATCGCGTCAAGCTTACGGGCCAGTGCATCTTTGGATTGCACTCCGACAACGGTTTCTTTCACTTCACCGTCTTTGATGAAAAGAAGCATCGGAATAGAACGAACCCCATATTGAGCGCTTAGCGCAGGGCTTTCATCGACATTGACCTTGATGACTTTGATTGCGTCACCTTTTTCAGTAGCGAGTTGGTCAAGGATCGGGCCCAGCATTCGGCAGGGGCCACACCACTCTGCCCAGAAGTCCACGAGAACGGGAACCGTGGTGTTAGCAATTTCGGAGGCAAAATTGGTATCGTTTCGGAGGAGGACTGCTTCGCTTGCCATATGGATTTGGGTTTGAATTGTGACGATCGTCGTGTTGATGGATACGAATGAGGTAGGCACTCAGGACCGAGGTGCAAACTTTTTTCGTGCTAGAAGTCGTTTTCCCGATTATCGCCAGAGGTATGAGCCTTGATCATCCAGATGGAATTACCCGCCTACGTTACATCGTCCACCGCCTGCGAGCCCCTGGAGGTTGTCCATGGGACATTGAGCAGACGCATGAATCTTTAATCCCGCATGTCCTTGAGGAAGCCTACGAAGTGGTGGATGCGATCAAAAGTGGCAATCCCGAGCTCATGTGTGAAGAATTAGGCGATCTCCTCCTCCAGCCAGTGCTTCATGCAGAGATTGCTTCGGGTATGGGTACTTTTGATCTGGATCAGATGGCCCATGTACTTTCGGAAAAGCTCATTCGCCGTCATCCGCATGTCTTCGGTGAGACGAGCGCAGCCACCACTGATGCCGTTTTGACTCAGTGGGACGCCATCAAGCGCCAGGAAAAAGGTACACAAGGAGAGGGGTACCTGCATGGTGTCGGAAATGGCTTGCCAGCGCTGATGCGTGGGCAAAAACTCCAGAAGAAGGCGGCAAGAGTTGGTTTTGATTGGCCGGATGCGGCGCCGGTTTTTGCCAAAATTCGCGAGGAAGCCACTGAATTAGAAGAGGCTGTGGCTGCTGGCCAAACTACTGCCATGGAGGAGGAACTCGGAGATTTACTCTTCAGTGTCGTCAATTTGGCCCGAAAACTAGGCATCGATGCCGAAGCCGCCATGGCTGCCGCAAACGAAAAATTCATTCGTCGTTTTCATGCGGTGGAGACAAAAATCACTTCCGAAGGCAAAAAACTGGGTGAGGCGACCTTGGAAGAAATGGATGCTGCTTGGGATGCCATCAAAAAAGAATAAGGTCTGAGTTTGGCAAAAGCATTTTTTGTCAGGGGTTCGGTATTTACCATGTATTTAGATTGACGGTACGTGGGCATTTTTGGTATTCTCAACACAAATTCAGGATTTAGGTCCAATCCCGTAACGCAACATCTCGCCATCCCAGCTTCCATGAAAAATCAAATCAACCGTTCAACACTCTCAAACGCTGTTGCCCTGCGCAATGCGGGGTTTTCGTTGGTTGAAGTGGTGTTAGCCGTTGGCATCATGGCTCTGGGCGTGGTGACCATTCTTGGTTTGCTGCCTCATGGCATGGAAATGTCCCGCAAGACAGCCAATGAGCAGGCTGAAACGAGAATTGTGGATCAATTAATTGGTGAAGTTCAGGCTGCCGACTGGACCACGATGTCTGGTATTGTCAGCGCTTCATCCAGTAAGGTGATTCTCAAATACTTTGATGATCAGGGATTAGAACTTGGTGCCGGTGGCGGTAACTTGGATGATCTGGTCTATTTGGCACGTGTTCGCCTTCTTGATAATAGTGAAATTGGCAGGGGAGCACGGATTCCTTCGACGAGTAACTTGGCGAACCCATTCCTGCGTCGCGTTCAAGTTGAGGTGGCAGTGACTCAAGATCAGCAATTTAACTTTGATCAGCCGCCACCTGCAATTCCGGTGAGGAGATTTACCCAGTTGATCGCTAAAACTCGGAAATAGTTTTTTGATACGTTGGTGGTTATTCGCATCCCATTTTCATTCAATTTATGAAGGCACCATCTCAGAGCGCGACTCAATCCAGAGTCGATCCATGGAAAACTTGGCCTTTGTTGGGTCTGGTGATTCTCGCCACTGCTTTGCCGATCAACGCGCAAGTCAGTGTCAACGGTTCATGGAGTAGTGGTGGCGGAGGAACTTGGGGTGGCAATCTGACCCAGTGGGCCACAACATCCCCTCTCAGAGCTGCCGATCTTTCCGTGACACGAAAAGCTGTCGCAACAGCGACGGCAGTGCGTAATGCTCGAGGTGAAATCATAGCGGTGAACCTGGTCAATGGCGGCAGTGGATTCACGGTTGCACCAACAGTGATCATCACTGGTGGCACCACGGGTGGTTATGGAGCAAGAGCCGTGGCGACGATCTCGGGTGGTGTCATTACCGGTATCAAAGTCATTGCAAAAGGTGGGGGCTATACGGCTACGCCCACCGTTACGATTACGTCAGAAATAGCCCAGGTGACGGTCCTGCGAGGTGGCTCTGGTTATACAGGTGATCCAAAACTTTTTTTTCAGGGAGGTGGTGCTTATACGGTGCCTCCAAATGTGACCTTTACGACAGGAACGGGTGCTAGTGCCACTGCTGTTAGAACTGGGGATAAAATTACGGCCATCAATCCTGGAAATGTGGGCATTGGCTATGGTAAAAACGGAACCCAAGTCACCATTACAGGCGGGGGGGGCACTGGGGCAACGGCTATGCCTGTCATCACGGGTGATATCAATGTGGATGTTACGGCCGATATTGGGAATGGGAAATTTACCGTGGTCGGCGTAGCTCCGCCTAATGATACCCCAGTGGAGTTTTCGGGGAGCGATACGCCTCCTGGCGGGATCTCTCTGACGCAGCGTTACTTTGTGATTGATTCTTCAGGTAGCACTTTCAAGGTTGCCACGAGCATTGGCGGGGCCCCGATTGGTTTGACGACGTCAGGTAGCGCGGTGGTTTTCACATCGACAGCAGGTGTTGGCCGAGTGGTTGGCTACGTGATGACCAATGAAGGTTCTGGGTATACGTCCACACCTACGGTGACCGTCAGCGTGACGCAACCTACGGTAGCAGCCTCAGCTTTCGCAATCACTGAAGATGGTGTTGTCACTGGCATTGAAATTCTTTCAGGAGGCGCAGGCTACCTTGATGCCCCTCAAGTGCGTTTTTCTGCCGGCACCGGTGAAGTCGGAATCGTCAGTCATGCTGGCACAGAAGCTATTGCTGAAATTCAGGAAGGTGAGGTTACTGATGTGACACTGACCGCTCCCGGCGGTGCTAGAGGCGTTGTTTCTACGGTGCAACTCACCGCTGAAGGTGCGGTAGAATCGATTGTTCTTAACCAGGCTGGCCATGGGTTCACGTCAATTCCAACCCTGGATTTCGGACGAACATTTCTCCGCACTGCTCAAGCCAGTGCGGCGCGTTCTGGCAATTCTTTGTCTGGAATCGCAGTCACTAATCCTGGTGCTGGCTATGTCGCAGTTCCTGCGGTGACGATTAGCACCAATGGTTGGCAGGGCTACACGGCGGCTCCAAGGGTATCCTTTCTTTCTAATGGGATCAAGGGGGCCCTTGCCACGGCAACTCGATCTAGCAATACGATTACCGCAGTTTCAGTTGTGGATGGTGGGGATGGCTATGTCGTTGCGCCGACAGTCAATTTCCAGGGCGGGGGCGGATCGGGGGCTGCAGCAACCGCTATTCTCACTGGCAATAAAGTGACCTCCATCACGATGACCTCTGCTGGCAGTGGATACACAAGCACTCCCAATGTGACATTGACTGCGAATGGACTCACTTATCCCATCGTTACCTCAAACATTGCGGCAGGTAGAGTTACTTCTTTTAACATTGTCTACGCCGGTGCCGGCCATACAGCAGAACCAACGGTATCGATTGCGGCAGCTCCCAATGGAGGCATTGCAGCTACGGCCACTGCTACGCGCACTGGCGGAGGCATCACATCTTTAACATTACCCAATGGCGGTGGGGCTATACCAGCAACGGCAACGGCCGTTTTGAGCGAAAATGCTACGATTGCTTCCATCACTTTGACACAGGCTGGCACTGGATACACGGCGAACCCGCGTGTGACGCTGGCTGCGCCCACAGGCTTTTTAGGGAGTGTTTATCCTGCTCCCGGTGGCGTTGGTTCTTATGTTTACTTCAATAACGATATTACAGGAAATTCCACCATTTCATTGGAAGCTCCAAGAACCGTCGGGTTGTTGACCCTTGGAGATCCTTTCAATGGTGAAGATTTCACCTTGAGTGCAGGCTCAGGGGGTGTCGCCAATGCGCTCACATTTGCCATGGGAGGCATCGGCGGTGGAAAATCATTCATCAACAAGGCCCAGGGAGATCAAGATGTGATCAGCGCCCGTGTCATTACGAATGAGGAGCTTAATATCCGAGTCAATGCTGGTCGTCTGACGCTGAGTGGGGGGCTTTCTGGATCAGGCGATTTTGTCAGCACTGGAAATGGGGTTTTGACCATTCGTGGCAATGTCCTTTCATCGTCCTCAGATTTGTGGCTACAGAATCGTGGCGGAACTGGCACTGGCGCCCAAGTGGAGCTTGGAGTCACTGGTGGGAGTGCCTTTCAGAATGTCCGTATCGGTAGTGCCAGCCTGGGCAGTGCGGGTCATGCTGTTCTCCAATTGTTAGAGAATCGATTCGCTATTCCTAGCCTACCTGCCTTGGATCAGGGGAATCAAATCGGTGATATGGCAACCGTAATTGCAGACGGGGCATCCAATCGTTTTGCCTATTTCAAACTGATGGGTGGCAGCGAAACGATTGGTAACATCATCGATATCGGATCTTCGCTGGTTCTTGAAAACATGGAGGGTGAGACCGTGAATCGTAATGTTGTTTTAACCTTGGGCGGAAACAATCTGGATTCTTTTATCGGTGGTTTTGTTCGCAATAGAGCTGGTGGTTCTGGCACAGGTAAATTGGGTATCACAAAAAATGGTGCGGGCTCTTTAACCCTACGTGGAGGTAACGTCTCCTACACAGGTTCTACCCTTTTGAACGGAGGCACGCTGAACCTTATCAATACGACCAATTTTGCCAGCAGCATCATTGCAGCCGTTGGCACGACCCTTAACGTGGACACACAAGGATCGACCGTTAACTTTGACGATTCCGTGCTGGGCGCTGCCAACCTGAGTAAGTTTGGTTCTGGTAACCTTAGCTTTAATAGCGGTGCCGCCAATTTGGATTCATTAACCTCCTATGAAGGTGCCGTTAGCTTCAGATCTGGAGATGCCAGCTTGCGCGGTGAAAAGGCCTTGATTGAACAAAATCTAACCTTGCGTGGGACGCCTGGTTTATCCAAGTTCTTGAGCATAGGATCTAGCTTGTCGGCTAGTAACGTTTCCCTTGATGGTGGACGTCGTGATGTTTTTGCCAATTCCACCATTGCTGGGCAAATCTATAATGCCAACAATATCGGCAGTGCCTTTGATGCGGTTGTCGAGGCAACGGATCACTTTGATTTTTCGAGTGTCGCTTTAAGATTAGCGTCAGTAGGAAATACGACTGATAAAATCGTTCAAAACTCAGCCAATGGTACTTCTTTAACGTTAACGGACGTAGTAAATTTGGTCGTTGACTCGATTGTTACTTTATCAAGCAACACAGATAACAATCCGGCCACAGGAGTTACCATTCCAGCCAATACGCGCATTCTAGCGATTAATCAGACGAGTCGAACCCTAACCTTGAGTCAGTCAGTGGTGATTCCGGCTGGACGAAAAGTGAGTCTGAATTACTCAAGTGCCACCGATGGCGCTATTCGTGGTGAGTCGCTAAATTTTACGGATGTCGTCCATGATGGCCGCCAGTTTGTTGCCATCACATCCAAAGGAACCATTCATACTTCCACGGATGGTCAACTTTGGGACCAGCGCTACAAAGATCCTGCCGGTGTGTCATTTTCTTCTATCACATGGTCAGGGGAGCGCCTTCTCGTTGTGGGGAATTTGGGACGTGTTCTGACTTCCACAGATGGTGGCATCAACTGGAGTTTGCAGGATTCTGGCAGTGCTCAGGGATTGAATGGAGCAACTTCGACGAATTTGACCTTCACGGGGAATTTAACGCTTGATTCCGCCAGCATTCAAAATGTCACCAATGCCGGTAGCTATGCTATCGGAACGCCCATCTTTGGTTTTGCCACAGCGCCATCCACTCAGATCGTCAGTGCTAGTGCCTCTGGGGCTTCGATCGTCATGGATGCCAATCCTCTCGCTGTAGGAACGGATGTGGATTTTGGTTATTTCAGAGGAACAACTTCCTCGGGCACGAACCAGACCACCATCACCAACGTCAGGACGGCTCAAAACTTGGCCACAGGAACTTTGATCACCAGTAGTGGTAATCTTATTCCTGCTGGGACGACGATTACAGCAGTCAATGGCCCCAATAGCACACTGACGCTGTCTCAGCCAGCGGCAGGCAATGCGGTGGCGGGAGCTACAGTCCGGATCTTTACGCTGACGGGGAATCTGGCCCTAAATAGCGCGGCCGTGCAGAATGTTTCAAACACGAATGGCTTAGCTGTCGGGATGACGCTTGTCGGACAGGGGATTCCGACTGGTGCTTTCATCACGGCCATGACCTCAAACACGATTACCCTTTCTGAAGGAGCGATTGCAACGACGACAGGGACATCCTTGAGTGTTTACACAGGCACGCTTACTCCCAACAGCACCTCAGTTCAGAATGTTTCGTCAGTTTCTTCCTTCAGGCCGCAGATGGCGGTCCGTGGTTTACTCTTTCCTCATGGGACGCGCGTCATCGCGACAACGGCCAGTTCATTGACCGTTTCAAACACGGCTAGAGGCACAGCTACAGGAGCAAGCCTAACACAATATCGGCTGGAGCGGATTGCGTCGGGCTCATTTACTCTCAATAGCTCATTGGTGACCGGAGTGACGGATGCTGCTACCTTGTCTGTGGGTATGCCTGTTTTTCTAGCTGGAGTCACGCAGCCTGGAACAGTGATCAATGCTATTTCAGATACGGATGTAACCTTATCCCAAAGCGCTTTACAGAATGCATCAGCAGCTACGTTTAGAGCCGGTTTCAATATGGTCGTTGTTGGAACGACTGGCTACATTGCTACCTCTCTTGGTGGTGAGACAGGGTCTTGGCTCGTTCGGACTTCTGGCGTCTCCAACGCTCTGAATTCAGTCAGTGCTTCGCCAACGGCTTTTGTCGCCGTAGGCACGGCGGGGCGGTTACTGACTTCCACAGACGGAGTGACATGGTCCAATCAGGTGCCACCGCTGAACTCCGCAGGCCAGTTCATGACGGATGCTGCCGGCAGTTCAGTCACGCTCAGTGGCAATGCAGCCACGGGAACTGGCGTTAGTTTTGGAATTTTCAAAGGGAATACGTCGGGTAATAATTTGATCACGAATGTCAGTGGAATTCAGTCGGTGAGAGTGGGGATTCCTGTGTTTGCTGAGTCGGGCATTCCGGCAGGGACCAGAGTAAGGAGTGTCGAATCCACTGGTATTACCATGACGACTGCCTCCACCGTTACGGAAGCGAATAAACCTATCCGCACCTTTACAGCAGTGGTGACGGCAGGTTCTCTCTTCCTGACGGAAGTCAGTGATTTTAAAGGGTTAGCTGTCGGAATGGCGCTTCACGGCAGTGCGTTCAATGGCACCGAGACCGGCACCATTTATGGACTATTTCCAGACTCAAGAGCCATCTTGCTCACGCGTGTTCCGCCAATCGAAGGCCGAGGGAGTTTTGGCGTCATGTATGGCGATCTGACGGTGAATAGTCCGATTGTGCAGAATGTGACCAATCTACCCAGCATTCAGAGGAGGCCTGGAACAACCCATTTTTCCCCAGGCAAAAGCGTGGCTTCTGTAGATGGCAAGATTCCAAGCAGTGTCACCGTGAGCAGTTACAATGCAGCTCTGAATGAGTTGACGCTTAGTAGTTCGGCTTTGAGTAACGGAAGTGATGTTCCGCTTCTGACCCTTAAAGGCACGGTAACCAATAATTCCTCAGTCATCACAGGCGTTGCTGATTTCTCAGAATTAACGGAAGGCATGTTACTCTTGGTGACAGGTGATGCCCAAGGAACGGCAAACGTCGTGCCGTTTTATGTTAGCCTCTTGGATGATGCCAATGATACCATTTATTTGAGTAGCGCTCCCAATTTGAATGTGGGAAGTGCCCCTGTTCTCGTGTCTTTGGGGATCTACACGGGTACCATTTCATCAGGGAGTGCGGTGGTTACCAAAATCAAGAACGTGACTCCGATTCCGCTGGCCTTACCTAAATTGGATGATGTGTTTTGGACCGGGTCGCAGTTTATCGTAGTGGGCGATTATGGGGCTATTCTAACTTCAGCAAATGGTTTTGACTGGACTTCACAAAACTCAGGCACAGGCCTTGATCTCAGTGCTGTTGCCACTGCGGGCGGCCAGATATTGGTCGCTGGCCAGGATGGCCTGATTCTATCCTCAAGCGCCGGAACGACTTGGGCGGTATCTCGTGCCCCTGATAGTGCAGCAATCAATGACTTAAGAACGGTGGACCGCATCAAAACTCTCATTTCAGCCAATGGAAGGACGGTCGCGCTAGGCAATGGCGGACTCAGCACTGCAACAGGTGGCGCTTGGAGTACTTCGCTCAATAGTACCTTCAGCGGTTCTCAGCTCGACATTGGTTTGGGTGGAATCATGACCATTCGAAATGAAGTCACCTATAATACCAGGTTGGGTGCTGGAAGCATTGAATTGAATCAGAACAACACGAACCGTCTCGATGACGCTGCCATTCTGAATTCAAAAGGTGGTAGATTCGAGTTTTCAAACAATGGCGTGGATAACGTTGCTTATTCAGAAACCATTGGGAAGTTACTTCTCTCAGAAGGCCAACTGACCATCCGAACCACCACCGCAGGCGTTGGAGGCTCTAGTTTACTGCAATTTGGTTCACTAGAACAGAAACCCGGGGCAACCTTGAATTTTTCATCTCGAAGAAGGGATGAATCTGGGGATGACACCGCTCTTTTAGGAGCCAATGCGCTCAATCGTGTTTTATTCACCAAGAACCCAACTCTTAAAAATGGAATCATTGGCGGATGGGCAACAGTCGACGGTGACTGGGCTACCTATGATTCGACCAATGGAGTAACTCGGCTCGATCCTGCAACCAAATACCAGACGGGTGGAGTGGCTACGTGGAATGCAACCCAGAATGTCAGAATGTCAGGCAATCAGACGGCAACAGCAGCGTTAACGGTGAATTCACTGAATTTAACCGGTGGGACACTCAATCTTTTGTCATTTCGACTGAGTGTGGAATCAGGAGGAATCTTGGCTAACAGCGGAAACCCGACGATTAGTGGCACTGGAATCTTGACCGTGGGCACAGCCTTGAATGAGCCGCAGACTCTGTATTTGATCAATAACAGTTCGCTGACCATCAATAACCCTATTCAGGATTTTGAATCGAGAGTGACTTTGACTAGTTCGCAACCAATAGGAACCCAGATCACACTGCCAAATGTGGTTGCCCAGAATGGTTTGCTGCCAGGCATGTTGGTTTCGGGCACGGGCATCTCTCCCGGAACCCGCATCGAATCGGTGGATAGCCTCAATCGGGTCACCCTGACATCGCCTACAATGGCTTTGATTCCCAACGGGACTGTTCTCACATTTCAGGGCGGCTCTGTCAGCCTAAGTAAATCGGGTGGGGGCCTTCTCACTCTGAATAGTGCCAATAACTATACGGGCAAGACTTACATTAACTCAGGAACGCTGCTGGTTAAGGCTTTGGCTAGCCTCGGCGCGGTTCCTAGCACCTATGTGCAGGATCAAATTCAAATCAATGGGGGGACTCTGCAGATTGGACACCCGGCTCCATCATCCCTACCTGCACCTGATTTAAATCTGAGTCTCAATGATGCACGAGGATTAAAAATCGGCACAACGGGTGGCCGAATTGAGGTTGGATCGAGTAACCCAGACAATGGAAGTGGAGTGCCTATCATTCATTTTTCGATCACAAACCCCATTTATGCAGAAGGCCTGCTGGAGGTGGCTGTTCGTTCCTCTTTTAATCAATTCAACAGTTTGACGCTCGGCAATGCATCGAGTTCGAACACCTATCTGACCGGGATTCAAACAGACGTAACGGTCGCTCCAGCAAATTATAACGGGTTACTGACCATTTTGGGTAACAATACCATTGGTGGGATCAATCAGCAGGGCGGTGATATCGTGATCACTGGAGATAATAATTTCACAGGTGCTATCCGTTCTATTCAGGGAAATATTACCATTGAGGGAACCAATACCTGGTTGGGCGGAACCCGTTTTGATCAACCGATCTCCATCGCCTCAGGTATTTTGAAGCTGAAGACGTCTAACGCTTTGGGATCAGGCGGATTGAATCTTAATCTAGGATCATCCATTCTTCAATTGGGTGGAGTTTCGCAGACGATCCGACAAATCACAGACACTGGGGGTTC
>Ga0164295_10000426_pt1 | contig 36148 bp, 36 predicted proteins | sample GEODES006metaG_FD_111798 | JGI IMG/M metagenome (GOLD analysis project Ga0164295, IMG submission 111798) | Oligotrophic lake water microbial communities from Sparkling Lake, Wisconsin, USA - GEODES006 metaG | ecosystem: Environmental > Aquatic > Freshwater > Lake | place: USA: Sparkling Lake... | reverse complement strand
CTTTCTTCTATTAACAGATATGAGCCCTATTGAAGAAATACTATAAACACGCAAACTACTCCAGAAAAATAGTTTTAAAAAATAATCCAAGGTTTAGCCCTGACATTTAATTTTTAACTTTCATAGAACTGCTTAAGAATCCTTTACGCCCAATTTGACCGAATAACGCTTGCCCCTTTCGTATTACCGCGGATGCTGGCACGAAATTAGCCGGGACTGATTCTTTGGGTACTGTCATTATCCTCCCCAAAAAAAGAGTTTTACAACCTAAGTTTACAGCCTTCATCACCCTTGCGACATTGCTGGATCAAGATTTCTCTCATTGTCCAATATTCCTCACTGCTGCCTTATTAAAAGTCAAGACCTTGTCTCAGTTCTAGTGCGGTTGATCATCCTCTCAGACCAACAAAGCATCATCGGCTTGGTGAGCCTTTATCCTCACCAACAACCTAATACTTTATAAAAACATCTTTAAGCAAAAATATTCTTTTTTTTATTTTCTTACGAAAATTTTATTTATTAGAGATTTCTTTATAGAGGTTAAAAAGTAATAATACTTTTCTACATAAAAAGGTTTACTCTAACTTAAAGGCAATCTTTTTATATTCTACACGCCCGTTCGCTACTAGAAATTTAAAATTTCCCGTTCAACTTGCATGTGTTAAGCATATCGCTAGCGTTCATTCTGAGCCAGGATCAAACCCACTTTCTTGTATATAAAATTTTATTTAGTATAAAATTTTTTATTATAAATCTAAAAAATATTTAAAGTAGTATTCAAAAAGCGCTCAGAAAGGATTTGCACCTTTATCTACGGGTCATGAGCCCGTCGAGATCCTACTACTCCACCGAGCGTTGATTTTTGCAAAAGAAGGGATTTGAACCCTCGACTTCAACCTTGGCAAGGTTACACTCTAAGCCTCTAAGTTACTTTTGCAAAACATTTTTTTTATTTTTAAAATAGCTATTGTCAGTCTAAAGCTTTTTTTACAATTTCATATAAAAACCCTATTGTAAGGATTATTAAAAAAAGCATCATCGATCAAAAGCCTTGAAATCCTGTTGCATATAAACTAACGCTTCAAGGAAATAAATAAACTACTTCAACATCAAAAATTATAAAAAGTATTGCAACAATATAAAAACGTACATCAAATTTATTACGTGCATCTTCAAAAGGTTCAAACCCACATTCATAAGCAGACATTTTTTCTGCATCTGGATTTTGCACTGCTAAAAAATATGATAACCCAAAAATTATTAATCCTAATAATAAACTAAAACTAATGCAAATTAAAAGTACGATATAATTATATGAAAGCGTATTATTTAATATTTGAATCATTGTAATTTAAAATTTTTTATTAAAATTTTCAATAGCAAATTTTACAATTTTTTTTTGCTCATTAAAATTTTTAATTTGAAAATAAAAATGTTTTAATAAAAAAGTACGTGCATTTATTTGAATTACAGTTTTATTTATAAAAAAACTTGAATAAAAGTGTAATAATGCTAAAAAAATTCAATAAATATATTCAATAAAAAGTTCTTTATCTAGTTGTGCCATAGTTGGTTATATATATATATCTTTACTTCATTACTCAAAATAAAAAATAGTTAAGCTTTTTTTGTACCATATTTTGAACGCGCCTGTTTACGTGTTTTAAGCCCTTCAAAATCAAAAACACCACGAATAATTTTATATTTTATCCCCGGTAAATCTTTAACACGGCCTCCACGAACTAATACAACAGAATGTTCTTGTAAATTATGTCCTTCTCCAGGAATATATCCATAAATACGTTTTTTATTACATAATCTAATTAAAGCTAATTTACGTAAAGCAGAATTAGGTTTTTTAGGTGTTCTTGTAAGTACTCTTAGACAAACTCCTTTTTTTTGAGGATTATGCTGTAAAGCTGGACGTTTTATAGATCTTTTCTTTTTAATTCGACCTACATTAACTAATTGATTGATTGTAACCATTTATTTATATTAAATAAATATATACTATAATATAAAAAAAAATATTTATTATTTTTTTTATTATATTATAATACATTAAAATGTCTACTTTTATGAAAAATACTGAAATTACTTTACGAAACTATAAACTTTGAAAAACATTATATAACTATAATTTATTAAAAAATTTATTATTTAAAAATAACTTATATATATTTTTTTACGATTTTATTAATTCTACAGATAATGCAGCATTAAATTTAATTGTAAAAAATCAAAATTTAAAAATAACTAAAATAAAAAAAAAAACAGCTTTAGCTTTATTATCTAATCCAGAATATAATTCTTTAAATAATTTATTAGCAAACAATGTTTTGTTAATAACTACAAAAGATTCTAATACAGAATTTATTTTTAATAAAGAAATTTTTAATACTTTATCTAATATAAAAAGTATTCATTTAACAGGTGTTTGATTAAATAATAAATTATATCGTCCTTCTGAATATAATATTTTATTAAATTTAAATAATTCTATTAAAGCAAAACCTATATTAATTTTTAAACAATTAATAAATACTTTAAAAACAAGTTTAAGTTTAAAAAAATAATTATTTATGCTCGGAAAGATTTGAACTTTCAACCGTTAGATTCGTAGTCTAATGCTCTATCCAATTAAGCTACGAGCATTTTATTATAATTTTTGGAGTAAAAGGATTCGAACCTTTGAATGTCGATATCAAAAACCGATGCCTTACCACTTGGCGATACTCCAAAAAATGTTAAAATTATTTAATTATTAAAGGTAATTTATAATAAGTTAAAATAAAAAATTTTTCCTCATCATTAATTGTATTAAAACTAAAAGAAATATCTAATGTTTTTATAAAAGAAACAATTTCTGACTCTAAAGTATGAAAAATAAATAAATCTTCTAATCTTGTTGAAAAATTATTATGTTTTTTTGTTTTTTTATTATAAAAAAATCCTTTAAAATTTTCAGATCTAGGAAGCGCTAACAATAAATTATCTAGAAAATTAAATAAATTTGCTTTACGTAACGTTACTTTGCATCCTGTAATTGAACCTTTTTTAATACGTAAAAAAATTAAATTTTTACGTGAACTTGTTAAAATACATTTTTGATTTGTAATTAGCTCTAAAACCATAAAAAATAAAATCATTTTTTTTTTTTCAAATTTAATATTTTTGAATCCAAAATTTAATGTAATTTTAGTTATATTTTTTTGAGCTAAATTATTTATTAAATTAAATTTAGTTAAAAAATCTAATTTTTGGTTATAAAAATAATCATCATAAATTCGTAAATTATTTAATTTAGAAAGCACTTGCATATTATACTGTTTTTTATTTAAAATAAAGACTTAAAAAATTATTAAATTTAAATTATATTATGTCCACACATAATTAAAATACGTAAAAATTTTTTTTGACGAACTTTTCTTGAAATTCATCCAAAAAGTCTTGTACCAAGAACACGTTTTTTTTTATTTAAAATAATTAGCGAATTTGAATTAAATTTACTTAAAGAACCATCTTTAAATTTAGATTCTTTTTTTGCACGAGCAACTAAACCTAAATGAATTTCACCTACTTTTACTTTTCGAATTAAACGTAATTCTTTTATTGAGATAATTATAAAATCTCCGCAAAAAGCATATGTTCTATTAAAACCGTTTAAAGCTTTAATACATTGGACTTTACGTGCGCCGGAATTATCCATCGTTTTTAATTTAGTTTGAACTTGTATCATGTTATTTTAAAAAATTAAATGCCCCCAACTGGAATTGAACCAGTACCTTTTGAATTTTGAATTCAATGTGTCTTCCTTTTGCACCATAAGGGCGAGGTAAAATAAAAAATTAATAATCAAATAAAATATCTTTATAAATTTTAAAATATGCCATAATTAATGCTAATGCAATTGCAGATTCTGCTGCAGCTATTGTTAAAATAAATAAAGCTAATATTTGGCCTGCAATATCATCGTGATATAAAGATATTGTAATTAAATATAAATTGATTCCATAGAACATAATTTCTATAGAAATTATTGAAATTAAAATATTACGGGTATTTAATAAGATTCCGCAAATACCTAAAAAACATAAAATTAATCCGATATCGATAAACGTAGTTAAATCTAAAATTTTCATTTTTTTATTTTATAATAAATTTATTAAACAATTAAAGCTAAGTAAAATACTTGAAATTATTAATAAAAAAGCTAATGATATAGGTAAAAATACTTTTCACCCTAAACGCATTAATTGATCATATCTATATCTTGGTAAAGTACCTCTAATTAATATAAATAAAAAGATAAAAAATAACGTTTTAACAGCAAATCAAACTGTTCCGGGAATATAATAAAAAGGTCAAAAATTTAAAATTGGAAATCAACCTCCTAAAAATAAAATAACAGTCATACTACACATTAAAATAATATTACTATATTCTGCTAAAAAAAATAAAGCAAAACTCATTGCAGAATATTCAACATTATATCCTGAAACTAATTCAGCTTCTGCTTCAGGTAAATCAAAAGGATGTCTATTTGTTTCAGCTAAAGCACAAATAAAAAAAATGATAAACATTGGAAATAGGGGTATAAAATATCATAAATTTTTTTGGGCAATAACAATATCATTTAAATTTAAAGATCCAGATAATAATATTACAGAAACTATAGTAATTCCCATAGAAACTTCATAAGAAATCATTTGAGCTGCTGAACGTAATGCTCCTAAAAAAGCATATTTTGAGTTACTTGATCACCCTGCCATAATAACAGAATGCACGCTTAAAGATGATATTGCAAAAATATATAATAAACCTACATTTAAATTTGATAAAGCAAATCCGTCTCCAAAAGGAACTACAACTCAACCAGATAATGCTAATCCAAAAGTAAATACAGGTGCTAAAATAAAAATAATCATATTAGAACTTTTTGGTAAAATAGTTTCTTTTAAAAATAATTTTAATCCATCGGCTAATGGTTGTAATAATCCATAAAAACCTACAATAGTTGGACCTTGTCTACGTTGAACTGCAGCTAAAATTTGACGTTCAATTAAAGTAAAATATGCTACTGCAATTAATAACGGAAGTATTAACGATAAAAAATAAGCTAGTATTTTAAGTGAAAAAATCATGGGTTTTATTTAAGATATTTTATAAAAATTAGTTTTATTATTTAAAAATAAAGTACATTCTGCCATTATTTTTGAATTTTTAGTAATATTATCTGTCATATAAAAATTATTAATTAACGGTTTAAAATTTGATAAATAACTTCTAGAACTATTTTCAATTAAATTAAAAAAATCAAAATTAAATTTTTTTCTAAAACTATTTTTATTATTTAAAAAAGGTGCTTCGGTTACTAATCATTTTTTAGTAAAATAATTTTTTTTATTTTTTACATTAGTATCTAATGAAATTAATGCTTTAAAAATATCTTCAGAATTTCTTGCAGAAATTAAAGGGGTTTTACTTTTAAATCCTTTTTGTACAACACCTTCAACATTTATATTTAAACTATCACGTTCATAAAAACTATTAATAGGTAAATTATATTCAAATAATTGATCATTTTCAAAACGATGTGTATTTAATGAACAAAAAAAATTATTATTTTTAAATATTTTTTTTGAAATTTCAGTAATATTATTTGCTATTAATAAATCATTTTGAGAAATAGCTTGTTTTTTTGAAGAAATTAAATAACTTTTAGATTTTGCATTTACGGATAACCCTAATTCGCAAAAATGTGACTGAGTAATATTTGAATGAACAAAATTTAATCCTATAAAATTTTTAAAAACTACTATTGATTTTTTACTTAAAAAACGAATTAAATTTTGAATTAATTTGGCATCTAAACGTAACGCAAATTCTGAACCTACAATAATTAAAGGATTTTTTGCTTTACGTAATTGTTTACAAAAACTATTTTTTCCTTCAACAATATTAATTAAAGTTTTAATAGAATTTCCTAAATGATTTATAGGGTAAGTTAAATCCGCATAAGTACCTATTAAATTTATAGAAACATTTTTATTAAAAAAATGTTTACGTAATTTTAAATTTAACATAGAGGCCTCTATTCTAGGATTAATTCCTATTAATAAAATTAAATCACTTTCTTCAACATTTTTTAATAAAGAATTATATTGATAAAATCCAGGAAAATCTGTATTTATATTATATAAAGTATGATTATTAAATAAAATGTTATTTATTCCATAAGTTTTTAAAAATTGAGAAAAATAAAATAATTCTTCTACAGTTAAAATATTACCTAAAATACCAACAAAATTATTTTTATTTTGAAAACTTAATGCATTTTTAAATTTAGTAGAAAAAAGAGTTAAAAAATTTCCTCAATCAGAAGTTTTTTTTAAAATATTAACTTGTTTTTGACGTAAAATGTTTATACTATCAAAATTATAACGTGTTTTATCTGAAATTCAAGTTTCATTGATAAATTCATTATTTTTAGGTAAAATACGTAAAATTTGATCTGTTGCGGTTGATTCTTTATCATTTTTATATTGTTTTATAAAAGAATTATTACGCACATTTATAATAATATTACTCCCTAACGCATCTGTAAAATCAATAGATTCAATTTTTTTTAATTCTCAATTACGTGCTAAAAAAGCATAAGGTTTTGATGTAATCGCTCCCACAGGACAAATATCTACTAAATTTCCTGAAAGTTCTGTTTTTATAAATTTATTTAAATAAGTCCCAATTTCCATATGTTCTCCACGACCAATAGAACCTAAAGTATCTACTCCTGTTAATTCAGATAAAAAACGTACACAACGCGTACAATGAATACAGCGTGTCATAATTGTTTTAATAATTGGACCGCATTGTTTATCTTCAACACCACGTTTTAATTCAAAAAAACGACTACGATCTGAACCATAATTTAAAGTAATATCTTGTAAATCACATTCCCCCCCTTGATCACAAATAGGACAATCTAAAGGATGATTTATTAATAATAATTCTAAAACAGATTCCTGAGCTTTTTTTACTAAAGGAGTGTTTGTAAAAATTACCATTCCATTTGAAATAGGCATTGCACAAGAAGCTACAGGTTTAGGAGATTTTTCAATTTCAACTAAACACATTCTACAACTTCCTGCTACGGATAATTTTTCATGATAACAAAAACGAGGAACTGTTACATTTGCTTGTTCACAAGCTTGCAATACAGTAATAATTTTTTCAAATTTATAATTTTTATTATTTATTGTTACTTCAATCATATTAAATTAAAAAAGTATTTATACTAAAAATTAAATTTAATTTTATTTTAAAATAAGCTAATTTTTGTTTAATATATATATTAATGGATCTTTTATTTTAAATATTTTAATTTAAATATTTAAATAGCATAAAATTTTTTTATAAAATTAAAAATATTATTTATTTAAAAAAATTTAAAACAGTTTTTAAGTATAATAGTTATTAAATTTTCAAATAAGTTTTATAATATTTTTTTAAGTATTAAAATTTTTTTTAATTAACTTTAATTTATTTTTCTTTAAAATTTTAAAAGGATATTCTTTTATAATATAGTATTAATTAAATCATATAATATTTTTTTATTTTAATTTTATAAATATTTTGTTTAAATAAAATTTTTTTAAAATTTAATTTTAAAATGAAAATAAACATATAAATTACATTCTATTTCAATTAGACTTTCCTAAAATAAAAAAATCAATTATTTTTTTATTTCTAAATATATTTGAAAATAAAAATAAATGTTAATTAGTATAATTTTTTAACTTTTTTTTGATATAATTTAAAATTAAAGATACTATTTTCACTTGTTCTATATGCTTGATTTACAGGATCTTGTTGTTTAACAATCTTATATTTACGATCTTCAACAGTAACTACAATAGCACCTACCATTGCAATAAATAAAATAAATCCACAAAATAAAAAAGGAATAATGTATTCTTTAAAAAGAGCTTTTCCTAAAACTTCTAAATGAGTATCATATTTTAAAATTTTAGAATAATCTAAATGAGTATTTAAATAACTGATATTTTCATAATTTGAAAATAAAAAAATATAATCTTCATGTAAAAAAATTAATAAATTTAATAAAATTAAAAAAACTATTACAGAACGGTAAGAAAAAAAATCTTGAAATTTTTGGGACACATTAGAAATTTTAATATCTAATGTCATAACCATAAATAAAAATAATACAGCAATCGCCCCTACGTATACTATTAAAAAAATTAATGCAAAAAATTCTACATTTAAAATTAATAATAAAATACTACCAAAAAAAAAAACTAAAATTAATAATAATATTGAGTGAATTGGATTTATTATTCCAATAACAAAAGTCGCACATGTAAAACAGCAAGCACTTAAAAAGTAGATTAAAAATTGCATTTTAAATTAAATCGGGATAGTGCGATTTGAACACACGACCTCCTGTTCCCAAAACAGATGCACTAAACCTCTGTGCTATATCCCGAAAAAGATATTAATTTATTTATTTAAATATGTTATATGTAACTGACAACCGCTCAACGAATTAGTTATATAATTAATTGCATATTGCATATTAGCAACTTCTTGTGGATTTGAAGAGTCAAAATAAATAACCAAAAATTTTTTATAATGTCTTATTTCAAATTGTTCACGGGATTTTTTATCAATATGTGGTGAACGTAACACAGTATAACGTTGTATTTTAGTAGGTAAAGAAATACTTTTAGAAATTTTTAAATTAAGCGCAGTTACTTTATTTAAAATTTTATTTAAAGCTTTTTCAAAAAGCTTTGGATGAAAGCTTTTTATTTTTAAATGAACTTTCGATTGTTTTATAATCATATTTAAATTTGATTTTTGTAACATAATCAAGCTTTTTGTTTAGAAGTGGATTTGAACCACTGGCCTAAAGATTTTCAGTCTTTCGCTCTAACCGTCTGAGCTACCTAAACTTAAAGATTTAAAACTTACTCACTACCGGACTCGAACCGATAATAGACAGATTTTAAGTCTGCTGTGTCTACCATTCCACCAAGCGAGCATAAAAATTTTTTAAATATATGAGAAGAGTTGGATTCGAACCAACGTAGATTTAATCAATAGATTTACAGTCTATCGCCGTTAACCACTTAGCTATCTTCTCAAAAAAAATATAACACATTCTACAGGAATCGAACCTGTAACCATCAGCTTAGAAGGCTATTGCTCTATCCAATTGAGCTAAGAACGCTAATAATAATAATAAACAAAACTCCTTGAGTTGGATTCGAACCAACGACCTGATGGTTAACAGCCATTCGCTCTACCGACTGAGCTATCAAAGAATTATTTTAATTTAATTTTAATATTAGATAAACTAGTTTCAGCTAATTTATGCAATTCAAAACATTTTTTAAAACTAGCACTTTTTTTTTTAGCACTTTCTAAAATTTCTTCTGATAAATTTTTATAAAATTTAGTATTTTGTTTTGCATTTGCATTTTTAATTAATCAACTTGACGCTAAAAACTTACTACGTGCCTTTGTAATAGGTACAGGTAAATATATATTTTTAGATCCTTTACGTTTTGTTTTAACTCCTAAAGAAGGAGTAACATTTTTAATAGAATTTAATAAAAATTCATAATTAAAATCTGTAAATGTTTGAGGATTTTTAATTATATAAAATAATAAAGTTCTAAAAATATTTTCAATTTTATTTTTATTTCCTTTTTTAATAGCATAAGGAATTAAATTATTTATAAAAGTTTGACGTTCTTTTATTTTTAATATAGTTGGATTTTTTTTTTTTAATTTATCTTTTAAAACCGTTTGCATTTAAATATAAAAAAAAAATTATTAAAATTTTTTATAATTTTTATAAAAAGGATAAGGAGGGATTCGAACCCTCGGTGTCAAAAACACTTCAGTTTTCAAGACTAACGCTATAAACCGCTCAGCCACTCATCCAACAAAACATTTTGCGGGTAATGGGACTCGAACCCATAGGATCTGCTTGGAAGGCAGGCCGTTTAACCATTAACGGATACCCGCATAAATATGTAATATTAAATACATGTTATGGGTGCATTGGGGATCGAACCCAAAACCTACAGATTAAAAGTCTGATGCTCTACCACCTGAGCTATACACCCTAAAATATTAAAAATAAAAGGGGTATAAAGAGAATTGAACTCTTTTAAATCAACCATGAATACCCTAAAATATTATTTAAAATAATTAATTAATTATTGTAATGTTTTCCTAATAATGCTGTATAGATAGGTAAAATGCTTTCTGCAGTATTTGCAGTTATTTTAGAACCATTTCCTAAAATATTTAACCCTACAACTGCGATTGGCATAAATCCATGATTTACTCCGCAAATTTCACTACATTGTCCATAAAAAGTACCTGGACGTTTAATATATAATGAAGTTTGATTTAAGCGTCCTGGACATGCATCTAATTTTACTCCTAATGCAGGAACAGCTCAGCTATGTAAAACATCTGCAGAAGTGATTAATATACGTACATTAGTTTCTACAGGTAAATATAATTTATTATCTACTTCTAATAATCTTAAAGAATTTTCTTTAGATAACTGATCCTCTGATAACATATAACTATCAAAATTACAAGTTACATTTAAAGGGGTGAATTTTTCAGAAGAACCAATAGTTTCATAATATAATTTAAATAAAATATTAGGATCTAAAAATTCATAAGATCAGTATCATTGATGACCTATAACTTTAATAGTTAATAATGGTTCAATAATTTCATCCATAGAATATAATAAAGAAAATGAAGGAATTGCAACAAATACTAAAATTAAAGCAGGAATTAAAGTTCAAATAATTTCTAATAAAGGAGCATGAGTAACAATAATTGGTTTAGGATTTGCTTTTTTATTAAATAACATTAAACAACGTACAAATAAATAAAAAACAAAAAATAATATAGCAGTTAAAAAGAAAAAAAGATCATGATGAAAATTAATAATCCCTTCCATAACAGGGCTTGCAGGAATCTGAAACCCTAATTGATAATTTGAAGCATGTTTTGCAATTAAATTTAAAATCATTTGTATATATGTATATATATCATATAAAAACCCAAAATTCAAAACAAAATTAAACTATTTTATTTAAAAAAAAATCTATTAAAAATTATAGATTAATTAATTAAAAAGTAAATAAAATTAAAAATGCCATCATTAAAGCAAATAAGGCAATAGCTTCAGTTAATGCAAATCCTAAGATTGCTAAACGCATTAATTCGTCTTTTTCATTAGGATTTCTTGAAACTGCAATTAATAGAGATCCGAAAACATTACCAATCCCTACCCCTGCTCCAGCTAAACCTATAGTTGCTAAACCTGCACCGATTAATTTTGCTGCTGTTAATAACATAAAAATAAGTTTGTAAAATAAAAACAAATCCAAAAAATTTTAAAATTGTATTGAAAATAAATAAAAATTATTTTCAAAAAAAAAAAATAAAATATATTTAAAATATATTTTATTATAAAGAGCGTTCTTTATAAAAAGCAATTATTTTATTAAACGAACAAGGAAATCCGTATACAACTTCATGCGCTTCCGGATAATATACAAAAATACTACGTAATGTTTGATAATCTACTTCTAAATATTTAGGAGTATATCAATGAGGTTTTGCACATCATTGTTTAAACATTTTTTTTTTACGTTTTTTGTATTTTAATTGTTTAATTAAATAATATAAACGTTTTTTATAACGAAATGCTTTTGGTTTTAAATATAAATATTTTTTATAATTAATATATCAATATCGTTGAAGAGAAACTTCTTTTTTAAAAATTTTTAACGAATTTTGATACGCTTTTTTTAATTGTAAAAGGTTATATTTTGTTTGAAGATTTAAAATTTGATTTCGATTTTGTAACGAAATAATTTTATTTTGATAAATACCCTTTTGAATTAAAAAAATTAAAAAACGTTTAAATTTTACTAAAAAATATTTTAAGAAAAAAAAACGATAAAAGAAAAAACGAATATTTTTTAAATAATATTTGCTCGCCCATCTACGTAATTTTTTTAAATTTTTTTTTAGTTTTTTTAAATTTTTAAAAATAATTTTATTTAAATAAAATCTTAAATATAAAAAAATATTAAAAAATTTTTTATAAAAATTTTTTTTTTTTATAAATAAATTTAAAGGTAAAATTCCTTTTTGTTTTTTTAAATTATTAAGCTTATTTAAATATTGTTTTTGTATTTTTTTTAAAATTTTTTTTAAATTTTTACTTTTTTTTTTTCATAGATTATATTTTGTAAAAAATTTAAAATTTTTTATAAAAAGTTTTTTAGTTTTTAAACGATAAAATTGAATTTTTTTTAAAGTAAAATCTTTTCTTCAAATTAATAAACATTGACCAAAAAAACGATTACAAATACGTTCATATAAAAATTTATAAAAAATAAATCATTGTTCTTGTGGAATACTTACAATCGCACCGATACGAACACGATAACTTGGTAAAGTTATTAATTCATTATTAACATAAATTCCTTTATGCATAATATATTGAGTGCTAGAATATATTGTTGGAAGTAAACGCATTCTAAATAAAACCATATTTAAACGTTGTTCTAAAGCCCCAATAAAAATATTACGGCGATAAAATAATTCAACATTTCAAGTTTTTTTAAAAATGTTACGTAGTTTATATTCACGTAATCCTCCATAAAAATTTTTTAATTGTTGTTTTGTATAAAATAAATTTTTATAATTAAATCTAAAACGATTTTTTGTACGAATATAAGGAACCATTTTACGACGAACAACGGTTCATTTCATATTTTTGGTTATTAAAATTTTTTTTGCAATTTTACCTTGTAATAAAACAACTTTACCACGAATTTTATAAAAATTACGTAAACGTGAATTTTTATAGATTCAAACTTTATTTTGTGTCTGGAAACATATTTTATATCTAGATTTTATACTTTTAGCCATGAATGTCTTTTTCTAAAGTTGTTGAATTTAAAGTATTTTTTTCTTTAAAAGTATTTTCAAAATTATTTGATTTTTTTATAAAATTTTTATTAATTTTTGAAAAATTTTTTTTATTATATTTTTTTTTTAAAAGAGGTTGTGTAGATATTTTTAATACTTTTTTAGTTTTATATATTTTTTTTTTTATATTGTAAATTAAATAAAAAAAAAATAATTGTTGTTCTTTTAAACGACCTTCTTTAACAGCTTCTAATAAAAATTCAAAAAAAAATTCTAAATTTTTAATAGAATCATTGTTTCCAAAAAGTTTATAAATAAAATCATTTGGATTCATATTTGTATCTACAAAACCTATTAAAGGTACTTGTAAATTATATAATTCACGCATTGCAATAGGATCCTTATCCAATAAAATAAAAAAATCAGGTAAAGGCATTTTTTTTAAATTAACAATACCTTTTAAATATTGAAAATATTTTTCATATTTAAATTCTTTTTTTTTTTTTATATCATAAAGAGAAATATAATCAATAAATTCATAAAAAATTTTTCAGTTAGAAAATAAACCTTCAATTCATTTTTTATCGATATAACCTGAAATATAAAATGAAGTAAAATTTTTATTTTGAAAAGGATATTGTTGCAATCATTTTGACATTAATTCTTCCATAGGTAAATTTTTATTTGTTCCTATTAAAAAAAAAGAATTACGCTTTAAAAACATTTCAGTTAAATTATAAAATAAATATTTATAAGATAACCACAATTTAGCTGTATTTATAATAGCAACATTATGCCTTACTCCATATAAATATGAATTCATATTATAATTTAAACTTTTTTCAGAATGTCCTACATGCGCTCGAATTTTAATTAAATATTTTATATTTCAATTATAGATATGTTTATACATTAGTTTTTTTTCCTTCTTTTAATTTTATAATTTCAGTAGAATATTTAATTCCTTTACCTTTATAACAATCTGCAGGTTTTAAAGCTTTAATTTCAGATGCAGTCTGAGTTACAGTTTGAAAATTTTTTCCAGAAAGAACTAAAGTTAATAATTTTTTATTTAAAAGTTTAACATTTACATCTTCTGGTATTATATAAGAAATAAGATGACTAAATCCAATTTTTAAATCTAATCTTTTTCCTTCAATAAAAACTTTATAACCAACCCCAATAACATTTAATTTTATAGAATATCCTTTTCAAACACCTCAAATTAATTTATTAATCATTGATAAATAAAAATGAGAAGTTTTAGGATCTATAACATTTAATAAAAATAATTTTTGTTCTTTTTCATTAAATAATAAGTTAATTGAAGCAGATTTTTTTTTTTTATTGTACCTAAAGGACCTTTAATTTCAATTCAATTTTCGTTTATTTTTATAATAATATCTTTAGGTATTTTTAAAAATAACATTTTTATTCAATATAAAATAAAACCTCACCTCCTAAATTTAAAAAGCGATTTTCAGTATCAGTATGCAATCCTATTGGAGTAGAAACTACATAAATCCCTCGACCAGTATTTAATTTTCAAAAAGATTTTGATTTTACATAAATACGTTTTCCGGGAGTAGATACACGTTCAATTTTTTTAATTAAAGGTTCATTTAAATAAGTATATTTTAACAATACAGTAACCATTTGTTTATTATTACGTAATGTTTTTTTATACCCACGAATAAAACCTTCAGCTTTTAATAAATCTAAAATATTTAAACATATTTTGGGTGTAGGTCAAAATAAAATTATTTCATATAATTTTGCACGTTGCCCGTTTCGAATGCGAGTTAATAAATCACTAATATTATCTTTCATAATTATTTTTATCAGCTTGCTTTTTTTGCGCCCATTATTAAACCTTGTAAAGTATATTGTTTAAAAAATATGCGCGATAATTTAAATTTACGATATACTGCACGAGAACGATTACTTAAAACACAACGATTTTTAATTTTAGTTACGAAACCCCCTTTAGTAGAAAGTGCACGTAATTTTAAAAAAGCTTGTTCACGAATTTCTTTGTCTAATTTTATATTTTTTAAAATATAATTTAAAATTAAACGTTTTTTTTCTAAACGTAAAAAAATATTTCTACGATTTTTATCTTTAGTATATAAAATTTTCATTTGTTTTAAATAAATTTAATTGGAGATAATCGGAATCGAACCGATGACATTATGCTTGCAAAGCATATGCTATACCACTAAGCTATACCCCCATAAATATAACATAAAAAATAGGCCAGAAGGAGAATTGAACTCCTATTAAAAGATTTGCAATCTTTTACATTACCGTTATGTTATCTAGCCTAAAAGAAAAAAATGAAAAAAAATACACATCCTTTAAAAACCAAAACTACGATAATATTAAGTAATGGAAGTTCTTATACAAAAAAATGAATATTTTTTAAGAATTTTTTAAAAATAGATACTGATTTTATAAAAAATAAAGTTTGATTTAAAAAATTAAATAATAAGTAAAATTATTATTAAAATTTCATAAATCAAACTAAAAGAAATAAATAAAAATAATTGCATAATAATTTCAGGAGGTGCAAAAAAAGCACTTAAAAAAATAAAAATTAAATAAAAATATTTTCTATTTAAAATAATACTTTTAATATTTATTATTTTAAAATGTAATAAAATATGCATTAATATTGGAATTTGAAAATATAAAATTAAAATAAAATTTCATAAAAAAGCCATAGAAATAAAATCGTCTATTTTAGCTTCAAAATGTAATGGAAAAAAAATATTATTTTTTTCAAAATTTAAAAATAAATCTAAAATTTTTGGAAAAATATAAAAATAATTAATACTTATACTTAAAAAATAAATACTAATACTAAAACAAAATATTTTTAATCAATAAATTCATTCATGTTTATATAATGCAGAATTAAAAAAATAAAATATATGTCCTAAAATAAAAGGAATATTTATAATTAATCCTAAAATTATTGAAAATTTTATATAGGTAATTAATATTTGAGTCAACTTTGTAAAAATAAACCTATGAGAAGACATATTATATAATAAATATTTTATTAAAATATAAATTAATTGTTCCTTTAATATATAACAAAAAAAACTTGTAATTAAAATAGAAAAAAATATATAAAATAAACGATATTTTAATTCAAAAAAAATAGAAAAAAATTTACGAAACAAAATAAAATATTTTAACATTATCCTTTACGGGAATCGAACCCGTGTCAACACCGTGAAAAGGTGTTGTCCTAACCCCTAGACGAAAAGGACTTTTATTTTTTAATTCGGGAAAGACGGGGCTCGAACCCGCGACCTTTAGCTTGACAGGCTAATACTCTAACCAACTAAGTTACTTCCCCTTTTAAAAAATATAAAATAATTTAATAAATTAAAATGAAGATATAATAATTTGTTTTAAACTATAAAAGAAAGGTTCTTGAAATAATAAAATATATAAAGGTAATACAAAAATTAATATTGAAATTAAACGTAATTTAATATCATTTAAATTTTTATTTTTTTTAATAGTTTTATTTTCTTCAAAATATATTATTTTAATTAAACGTAAATAATAAAAAAAACTAAATACAGTTAATATAAATAAAACATATGCTATAAAATATTGTGATGAATTAATTAAACTATAAAAAATTTCAAATTTTACAAAAAATCCTCCCATTGGAGGTAATCCACTAATAGAAAATAAAGCAATTACTAAAATTAAACTTAAAGTTGGATAATTAAAAGATAATCCTTTAAAACTAATTAAATGTGTTGTTTTTTTTGTTAAATGCATTACGATAAATCAAACAATAAATGAACTAATAATATATAAAATTAAATAATCTATTGCACCTTGAATTCCACTATAATTTAAAACGCCTATTCCTAAAACCATAAATCCAACATGACCTATAGAACTATAAATAAAAAAACGTTTAAAAACCTTTTCAGAAAAAGCCCCTATAATAGAAATAATTATACTTAAAACGCCTAAAAAAAATAAAATAGGTTGTCAAATAAATTTTAAATGTTCAAATACACTTAAAAATAAATTAATAAATAAAAAAATTATAGTTAATTTTGAAAAAACAGATAAAAAAGTTATTGTAGGTAAAGGAGATCCTCCATAAACACTAGGAGCTCAAAAATGAAAAGGAGCGGCTGTTATTTTAAAAGATAAATTTATTAATAAAAAAATTATTACTAAATATGTTGATAAAAAAATATTATCATAATTTAATTCAAAAAAAAAGAATTAGCCGCATTTTGAATTACAATTTTTTCTGAAAATGCTGTAGCATAATTAAGAAAACATTCTTCATTTTTTTTAAAAAATCCTCTATCTATATCAAAATAAAAACTAAAATAACCTGCGCTATTTACATGTTTAAAAGCATTATATACAACAAAACTTCAATTATCTATATAACTTTTTAAAATTATATTAATAGGACCATAAGTTTCGTCTAATTTTGAAATATAATTTTCATAATCATATAAATGAAAGTCAATAATTGGTTTAGAAGAAGTAGCTCATAAATAAGTTCAATTATATTGTTGCATTTTTGAAAGATAACTTAAATCCGCAAAATAAGGGGGGCTAGTGTTTATAACACTTACAAGAGCATCTCCTAATACACGGTTTGCAGTATAACGATAATAAGATAAAAATCCTAAGAATTTATCAAATCCATTTACAGCTTTATCGGTAAATTGATCTAAAAATACGTGTAAATCTTGAATTTTATTTGAACGTTTTTGTAAAAAATCTGCTAAATTTACAGGATACATATGATTAGTATTTACACTATCTGATGCTAAAAACACATCTACAAAATCTAAATAGCGTGACATAGTCTGCATTAAAAATAAAAATCAAATATAATATGTAATATATAATTCTTTAAATTCATCTGATTCTCATCAACGAAAATCTACTTCAAGAAATTCTACACGACTTTCTAAATAAGTTAAAGTTAATGTAATATGAAGAAGAGTAAATTTATCAAAAATAGTATTTACAAGGTTTGTATAATAATGAAAAGCTTGGAAAGTATATTCAAAGTCAATACCATTTCGTCAAGTCATTGAATAAAATGAAGGATAACGTGTAAAATACGAATTTTGTACAATACTTAATCAATCTCCAACATTAACTCCTAAATTTTTATCAAAAGCTACTAATAATAAATCTAAATAATCTTGATAAAAACTACCATAATTATTATATAAAATACTAATACCTAATATAAAAAATCCTGAAGGAACTGCCGCTAAAATTAAATATTTTAATGCTGATGAAGTACTAAATTTATTTTTACGTTCAAAACCTACTAATACATATGAACTAAAAGCAATACATTCTAATAAAATAATTATTGAAATAAAATCTAATGAAGATAATAAAAGAATTGCACTTAAATATACATAAAATACTAATAAGGTATACTCAATTTTCATATTTTCTTCTAAATAAAAAATATCACAAATACTTAAAAAAAATATTAAAGTAGTTATTGTTGCTATAATATAAAAAAAATTAACATATAAAGTATGATTTTGTTGAAATAAAGCGTTTATTTGAATTCCTGATATAAAATTTAAATTATAAATATATTCGCTAGACATTAAATAAAAAAATATTAATAAATAAAAAGCACTTATTAAATTTAAAAATTTAATGATTTTAGCTTTATTAGGAAATATTATTCCTAATAATATTATAAAAAAACTAATTAAAATTACGCTGATTATATTTGAAAAATATAATCAATGTTTGTCTAAAAATAATTCATTATTTGTTAAAGATAAAAAAGATCTTTCATAAAAATATGAATTTATTACATTTGTTTCGAAAAAATTGAAAAAAAAATTATATAAATTTTCTGAAAAGTGTTTCATTGTTTTTAGATATCATTATTTTATAAAAAATATATTTTTTAAATAGATTTTTTATTAAAATCTTCAATTAAAATTCTTTCAAAATTACTCATAAAAGGTATAAAAACTAAAAAATATAAAAAATAAAATGGAGTTACCATCATAGATAATTCAATAAAAGGGGTTTCTACAACTTCTTGACCAACTCATCCTAAAATTAAACAATCTGAGAAAAAAAATCAGAATAATACGCAATGAAATGGTTTAAAAAAACTACTACGTACATAAGAATTATCTAAATTAGGTATAAATAATAAAATTACTATTGCAAAAACCATTAAAACAACTCCTCCTAATTTATCAGGAATAGTACGTAAAACGGCGTAAAAAGGTAAAAAATATCATTCTGGTACAATATGTGCAGGAGTTACCATAGGATTTGCTTCAATATAATTATCAGGATGTCCTAAATAATTTGGAGCATATACTACAAAAAATGAAAAAAAAGTTGCAAAAAGTAAAAGTCCAAAAAGGTCTTTAACGTAAAAATAAGGTAAAAAAGGAATACGATCAATTGTAGAATCAATTCCTAAAGGATTATTTGAACCATCTTTATGTAATAAAATTAAATGTAATCCTACTAATCCAGTAATTACAAAAGGTAATAAATAATGGAAGCTAAAAAAACGATTTAATGTAGGATTATCTACTGAAAACCCTCCTCATAAGATTTGTACAATATATTTTCCGATAAAAGGTACTGCAGAAAATAAATTAGTAATAACAGTAGCACCTCAAAAACTCATTTGACCTCAAGGTAAAACGTAACCCATGAAAGCGGTAGCCATCATTAATAAAAAAATAATTACTCCAGTATATCATAAAACAGATCTTGGTTGATAATATGATCCGTAATATAATCCACGAAACATATGAGTATAAACTACAATAAAAAACATTGAGGCCCCGTTAGCATGAATATAACGTAACCCTACTCCACCGACAACGTCGCGCATAATATGTTCTACACTAATAAAAGCTAAATTTACTTCAGGAGTATAATGCATTGCTAAAAAAATTCCGGTAAATAATTGAACTACTAAGGCTATACCTGCCATTGAGCCAAACCCTCATAAATATGAAATATTTATTGGAGTTGGGTAGTTATCTGCGTGATTGCTTAAAGCCGCTACAATAGGATTTTTTACTAATTTTAAATATAAACACATAGTTGTTTTAAGAAATTTTATTTCAATTATTATTAAAATAAAACGTACGGAAATCTTGAGCTAAACTCACTTCTTCCGCAAGTATACGTTTTTCATTATTAATATAACGTACTTCAATAAATCCAGTTAAAGGAAAATCTTTACGTAACGGATGCCCTTTAAACCCATAATCAGTTAAAATGCGACGTAAATCTGAATTACCTTTAAAATAAACCCCAAACATATCTCAAATTTCTCTTTCAAATCATCCTGCAACGCTGTAAACAGAAGTTATACTTTCAACAGAAGTTTTTTCATCCACAGTAATATTTAAAGTTAAACGTGAATTATATGCAATCGAAAGAATATTATATACAATTTCAAAACGATTTTTTTTTCAAGGATAATCTAAAGCACAAATATCGGATAAAACTTTATATTGACATTGCGTATGATTTTTTAAAAAACTTAAAATTTTTTTTATTTTATTTTGTGGAACTTTAATAATTAATTCACCATTAATTATATAGCCTGTAGTTTGGGGAAATAATTTTTTTAAATAATCGCGATAAAGTATTAAAATATTTAATAAATTTTGTGTCATAAAAAAAACATATACGAAATTTTTCAAAAAGTATAGGGCCAAGTAGATTTGAACTACTGACATTACGCTTATCAAGCGTACGCTCTAACCAACTGAGCTATAGCCCCATTTTTTTTTAACGAAGAAGGGATTTGAACCCTTGACTTATAGATTATGATTCTATCGTTCTAGCCACTGAACTACCCCGTTATATAATTAAAAAAAAAAAAAATATTTTTTTTTTTATTATAGAATAAAACATTTAAAAATTAAAGGAGAATAATTCAATCGGTAGAATGTTAGTCTTCAAAATTAAACGCTCAGGGTTCGAGTCCCTGTTCTCCTGTAAAATAATATAAATAATAATTTAAATTTTTAAAGGAAAGGATGGGGTTCGAACCCACAGTGTCAAAAAACACGCCGATTTAGCAAACCGGTGCCTTAAACCATTCAGCCACCTTTCCAAAAAAATTTTAAATTATATTTTATAAAAAAGTTAAATTTATCTTAAACCCTTTTAATTTTTAATCAAAAAACGAACCATCAGGTTTTCTCGGAGGACCGAAACCAAAACCACCTTTTGAAGAACCATCTCAACCACTTAAAATCATTGCATCTGAAATAAATTGTTTTAAATTTGGAATTCAACGTTCATCAAATGGTAAATAAGGTACTTGTTTAAGATTATTATCGAAAGGATGCATTAAGATATTTAAACAATCAATATATCCTCAAATATGACATAAACTAAAAAACGGTAATCCTGTTGTTGCTGTAGTAAAATTACTTAAATCATTTACAAAAGCTTTATCTTTTATAATTTCTGAAACTGATCATAAATCAAAAAAATTATTAGGATACTGATCAAAAGTAGCATTTTGATCTACTTTATTAAAATATGATCCAATAAATAATTGAATATAGGTTTCATATGCATTTAAATATCAAACTCCAAAAATAAATAAATAAATAAATAAAAAAGTTATAAATAAAATTTTAAAAAAGCTACGTAATTTTTTAGGAGTATCTAAATGAAAATTAAAAGCGTAATTTAATTTATTTGAAATTGGAGAAAATAATTGTCAAATACCGTTAGGCCCAATTAATTCAATAATACCTCTATCAATATTTTGATAACCATGTTCATATGCTACAGTTAAAGTATGTTGTGCTAAAAGTTCATTATATATTTTATCAAAAAATCATTTACGATTAAAAAATGTGTAAAATTTTTTTCCAATAAAAGATAATTTTAAATCTACTAATAATTTAAAAAAAAAATTATAAAATAAAAATGCCATACTTCCACCTAATAGACTTAAAATAACTGGGAAAATTTTAATATTAGTATCTAAAAATTCTGCTTCTAATAAAAGAACATTTTCTGGTAATACAAAAATAGCATTTCCTCAGAAATCTGATCCTAAACCAACCATCATATCTTTTAAAATATATCCTACAAAGATACTACAGAATGATAAAAAAAATAAAGGTCCAGTCATTGTAAAATAAGGCTCATGTGCATGTGAAACAATTGCTCTAGACATTAAAGGTTTTTTTAAAAAAGTTAATGAAAGAACTCGAATCGAATAAAACGCGGTTAAAAAAGCAGAAATACTTCCTAATCAATAAGCAAAAGTTCCGTTAATAGAATATTGTGAATAAGTTCATTCTAAAATTAAATCTTTAGAATAAAATCCTGTTAAAAAAGGAAATCCCATTAAAGATAAAGAACCTATAAACATCATACTATATGTAAAAGGTAATATATGTAATAAACCACCCATTTTACGCATATCTTGCTCATCTGATAACGCATGAATAATAGAACCTGCGCTTAAAAATAATAATGCTTTAAAAAAAGCATGATTTGTTAAATGAAACATTCCTACAGCATATCCTGAAGTACCGCAAGCAATCATCATATATCCTAATTGACTACAAGTCGAATATGCAATAACACGTTTTAAATCGTTTTGAACTAATCCTATAGATGCTGCAATAAACGCAGTCATAGCACCACTTATAGTTATAATTAAAGAAACAGTAGGTGCATATTCAAAAATAGGAGAACATCTTACAATTAAAAAAACTCCTGCAGTAACCATGGTTGCTGCGTGAATTAATGCAGATACAGGGGTAGGACCTTCCATGGCATCTGGTAATCAAGTATGTAATCCAACCTGAGCAGATTTTCCAGTAGCTCCTATAAAAAAAAAGAAACAAATTAAAGTTAAAACATTAATTTCAAATCCAAAAAAAATAACATAATATTCTTTAAATGAAGGTGCTAAAGCAAAAACCGTAGCATAATCAATACTATTAAAAACATAATATATTGTGAAAATTCCTAAAGCAAGTCCAATATCACCTATACGATTAACAATAATAGCTTTTAATGCGGCTTTATTTGCTTGAATACGTCCAAATCAAAAATTAATTAATAAATAAGAACATAATCCAACACCTTCTCAACCTAAAAACATTTGGAAAAAATTATCCGCAGTTACTAAAATTAACATAAAAAAAGTAAAAAATGATAAATAAGCCATAAAACGTTGTATATGTGGATCTGTTGCCATATATTCTGTAGAATATATATGAACACAAGTTGAAATTGAAGTTACTACAATAAGCATTGTTACTGTAAGGCTATCAAATAAAAAACCTCAAGAAAAAGAAATCATTTCAGAATCAAATCATTTAAAAATTTCAATAAAACAAGGATTTCCTAATAAAGCAACTTCATAAAATGCTATACATGATAAAATAAAAGATATTGTAATTGAGGTGACTGTTATAAGCTTTGCGCCGACTACACCTATTTTATTTCCGAAAAGCCCGGAAAAAATTGTTCCGATTAAGGGTAATAATATTATTAATAAATACATTTATAAATTTTTTTTTATATAATAAGGTAAAACAGTACGTTAATGAAATTAAAAACCTCTTTTACGAGTACGTCCATTTGAATGTGTACGTTGTCCACGCACAGGTAATTTTGAACGGTGTCTAAATCCACGAACGCTTTTAATATCAATAGTTGTTTGTATATTATTTTGTACTTGAATTTTTAATTGATTATCAATTAAATAATTTTCTTTTATATAAGTAGATATTAAAAATTTTTGATGTTCAGTTAAATCGCTGATTTTTACATTTAAAGGAATGTCCAATAAATTACAAATTTTATTTGCAATTGAAAACCCTATACCATAAATTTCAGGCAATGCATAACGAACTTGTTTTTCGTCTGAGATTTTTTTTCCAAAAATTATTAACATAAATTTTTTTTTAAATAGTTTTTTATATTCTATTTATTATATAAAAAAAAATTTTAAAAAAAAAATTAATATATTTTATTAACACACAATGCTTTTATCAAAATATAAAAAAAAAATTTATTCATTATATAGTCGAAAAAAAAAAAATGGGGGTCGTAATAATAGAGGCCGTATTACTGTAGCCCATCAAGGTGGAGGACATTCACAGTTATATCGTACAATAAATTTTCAAGAAACTTTTGAAAAAGGTATTGTAATTAATATAGAATATGATCCGAATCGTTCCGCACATATTGCCAAACTATATTCTATAGATTCAAATAAAAATATAAAATTTAATTATATTATTGCACCTAAAAATCTAAAAATATTAGATGTAATAAGTTCTGCAAATAATGCAATATTTATTTCAAATAATGAAGAAAATACTGAAAAACAGGTAGGTAGTTTTTATTATTTAAAAGATTTTGCTGTAGGAGATTTTATATATAATATTGAATTATCTTCAAATATCGGAGGACAATTCGTACGTTCTGCAGGAGCTTTTGCGCAAGTAATTCAAAAACAAGAAAATTTCGTAACTGTACGTTTACCTTCTGGCGAACAACGTATGATTCCTGAATTATGCAAAGCTTGTTACGGTTTAGTTTCAAATGAAAATCATGCAAATGTTGTAATAAAAAAAGCAGGAAGATCTCGTTGATTAAATATTAGACCTACAGTACGCGGTGTTGCAATGAATCCAATAGATCATCCTCATGGAGGAAATACTTCAGGAGGAATTCATCCAAAAACTCCATGAGCACGTTTAACTAAAGGACGACCAACACGTTCTTTAAAAAAAAAAAATAAATTAATCATAAAATCTGCAAAAAACCGTAATATAAATTAAATGGGACGTTCTCGTTGAAAAATGAATTATTTAAATCCGAAATTTATACATATAGATGTACCAAATACTCAAAAAAAAATAATAACAACATATTCTCGTAGAGAAACTATTAAACCTGAATATATAGGTACAATAGTAAAAATATATAACGGTATACGTTTTTATGAATTAAAAATTAATGAAAAAATGATAGGATATAAATTTGGTGAATTTTCTCCTACAAGAAGATTTCCAAAACATAAAAAGAAAAAATAAATTATGGGACATAAAGCACATCCAATTGGTTTAAGGTTAGGAGTACATCGAAAATGAAAATCAAATTGATATTTTGATTCTAAAAATTATCCAAAATTTTTACATTTAAATTTGGATATTGAAAAATATTTTAAAGGTTTTTTATATTTTTATCCTATTAAAACCCTTTTAGTAAATTGTCAAGTAATAAAATTACCTTCAAATCATATTTTTATTTTTATATTTTTTTATCGTTTAAGAAAACGTTTTAAAAAAATTAAAAATACGTTATGAAAAACTAAACGTTGAAAAAGTAATTTAAAAAGATTTTTAATTAATAAAAATATAGAAGAACTTCCTTTTAAATTTTCATATAATGAAAATAATAAAATTTTTTTGAATTCTTTTATAGATAATGTTTATAAACAAAAATCTTTAAAACAAAAAATTTTTTTAAAAAATAATTTAAATTTAGATATAAAAAATTTTAAAAATTTATTACAAAATTTTAAAATAAATCGACAAAAAATTATAATTTTAAAAAATTTACAGTTTGAAAAAAAATCTATACTATTTCAAATACAATATAAAAATAAATTTTATTTAAATCAATTATTATTTTTTAAACTATTATTAAATAATTTGTATTTAAAAAATGTTTTTTTTAAAGTATGATTATTTCAAGTATATTTATTTTTAAATAATATAAAACAAAGTTATAATAATAAAAATTTTAAATTTTTAATAAAAAATTTATATTCTAAAAATCTTATTAAAAAACAAAGAAAAATTAAATTTTTAAAATTAAAAAAAAAATCATGAAAAATTTTTTTTTCAAAAACGAGAAATTCTTTAAAAAAAAAAACATTACCTAAAAATAAAATAAAACATTTATTAAAATTAAGATCTCGTATAACTTTAAAAAAAAAAAATATTTAAAATGTTTTGCAAAAAAAAATTTAAATTCTTCTATAAAAAATATTAAAAAAGTTTTATCATTAATTTCAAATTCAAAAATTAATTTAATATTTATAAATAGTTTAAGTTTTTGTAAATTTTATTATTATACTCAAAAAAAAAGTATTAATAAAAATTATATTAATGAACGTTTTAATATTTGACCTTTACAACGTTTTTTATTTAATAGATATAAATATACTGCAATTTTTATTAAAGATTTTATTCATTTAGCTTTTATAACTATTTTAATGAAAAATCCACAAGTTTTAGTAAATTTTATAGGATACCAATTTAAACATTTACCTAAAAATCGTAAACAATTAAAATTATTATCTTTTATTACACAAACAATTAAAATTCTTTGTGCTCAACGACCAGAAATTACAGGATTTAAATTTCAAATTAAAGGACGTTTAAACAGAAGAACTCGTACTAAAGTATATATTTTTAAAAAAGGAGTATTACCTATTCAAACAAATATTACTCGTGTTGAATACGGCTATTCGGAAGGATTTACTCGTAGTGGGTTAATTGGAATAAAATTTTGAATATTTTATAATAAAATATTTAAAATAAAATTAAAAAAAAAATTATTAGAATATTTTTTATATTCGAAATATAAATTAAAATTTAATTTTATTTTATATGTAAAAAAATATTTATTTTTACAAAAAAAACAAAATAGACAAAATAATTTGAATTTAAAAAATTCAAAAACGAATTTTTTAAAAAACAAGTATAATTGAAAAGATAAAAATGTTAAAACCAAATCAACGCAAATTCAGAAAAAATAATAAAGGTCGAAATAATACTAAATTAGAAAACAAAGCAAATTCTTTAAAATTTGGAACTCAAGGAATACAAGCTTTAGAAAAAGGACGTATTACTGCAAAACAAATAGAAGCTATTCGTCGCGCAATTACAGGGTTTATGAAACGTAAGGGTAAAGTATGAATACGTATTTTTCCAGATTTTCCTATTAGTCAAAAACCAAGTGAAGTTCGTATGGGGAAAGGAAAGGGAAATGTTTCTTATTGAGTAGCTAATGTAAAACCTGGTAGAATTCTTTATGAAATTGCGGGTGCTGATCCTAAAGTTTTACAAAATGCTTTACAGTTTGCATGTAATAAATTTCCAATTAATGTTCAAATAATTAAACGCGCAATATTATAAAAATAAAATTAATGTTTGATTAAACATTAAAAGCTTATAGTTCAAAGGTTAGAACGTGCCGCTCATAACGGCAATGTTGTAGGTTCGAGTCCTACTAAGCTTAAAAAATTTTAAATAAATTTTATTATGGCATCATATACTTCATCATTCTCTTGAAAAAGTTGATTTATTCGCTGATTTATGTCAACAAATCATAAAGATATCGGAACATTATATATGATTTTTGGTGCATTATCTGGAGTTATTGGTACTTTATTATCTGCATTAATTCGTATGGAATTAGCAGGTCCAGGTAATCAAGTATTACAAGGTAATACTCAATTTTATAATGTAATTGTAACTGCTCATGCATTTATCATGATTTTTTTCATGGTTATGCCTATTATTATTGGAGGATTTGGTAACTGATTTGTTCCTATAATGATTGGTGCACCCGATATGGCATTTCCGCGTTTAAATAATATAAGTTTTTGATTATTACCACCATCATTAATTTTATTATTAGGGTCAAGCTTAGTAGAAGCTGGTGCAGGTACTGGATGAACTGTATATCCACCATTATCAAGTGGACAAGCACATTCAGGACCTTCTGTTGATTTAGCAATTTTTAGTTTACATATTGCTGGAGCATCTTCTATTTTAGGAGCAATTAATTTTATTGTAACTATTTTTAACATGCGTAGTCCAGGAATGTTTATGCATAAATTACCTTTATATGTATGATCTGTATTAATTACAGCATTTTTATTATTATTATCATTACCTGTATTTGCTGGAGCAATTACCATGTTATTAACTGACCGTAATTTTAATACAACTTTTTATGACCCTGCTGGAGGAGGAGATCCTGTATTATACCAACATTTATTTTGATTTTTTGGACACCCTGAAGTTTATATTTTAATTTTACCTGCATTTGGAATTATTAGCCAAGTTATTCAACATAGAGCTCAAAAACCTATTTTTGGATATTTAGGTATGGTTTATGCAATGTTATCTATTGGAGTTTTAGGGTTTATTGTATGAGCTCACCATATGTATACTGTAGGGTTAGACGTAGATACTCGTGCATATTTCACAGCAGCTACTATGATTATTGCAGTTCCTACTGGAATTAAAATTTTTAGCTGATTAGCTACTTTATGAGGAGGAGTTATTGATTTAGATAGTCCTGCAGTATTATTTATGTTAGGGTTTTTATTTTTATTTACTTTAGGAGGATTAACTGGAGTTGTATTAGCAAACGCTGGTATCGATATTGCAGTACATGATACTTATTATGTTGTAGCACATTTCCATTATGTTCTTTCTATGGGAGCTGTTTTTGGGATTTTTTCAGGATTTTATCATTGATTCTATAAAATGACTGGATTAAATATTCCTACTTTATACGGTAAAATTCATTTTTGAATTACAATTGTTGGGGTAAATTTAACTTTCTTCCCAATGCATTTCTTAGGATTAGCCGGAATGCCAAGACGTATTCCAGATTATCCAGATTGTTATGCAGGATGAAATTTTATCGCATCTATCGGATCATTAATCTCAGTAATTGGATTATTTTTCTTTTTTTTTATGGTATACGCTTCATTTTTTTCAGACGCAACCAAAAAAGAACTTTCTGCATAAATAAATAAGCTTTAAATTAATTTTTATAAAATCTATAAACAATGGTTAAAACTACTTTAAATATTAGTGCAAGACGTACTCAAAAACATCCGTTTCATATCGTAGACCCAAGTCCATGACCTTTAATTGCTGCAATGGGAGCCTTTTTTATGCTTTTCGGCTTTACCATGTATTTTCATTTTTATAAAAATGGTTTATTTTTAGATATTTTTGGATTAATTCTATTAGTATCTACAATGGCTATTTGATGACGTGATGTTATTAGAGAAGCTACTTTTGAAGGACATCATACTACTTATGTTCAAAAAGGAATTAAATTAGGAATGATTTTATTTATTGTTTCAGAAGTAATGTTTTTTTTTGCATTTTTTTGAGCATTTTTTACTTCAAGCTTAAACCCTACTATTGAAATTGGTTGCGTATGACCTCCAAAAGGAATTATTGCAATTAATCCTTGACATGTTCCTTTATTAAATACTTTTGTATTAGTTACTTCAGGTGCATATATTACTTGAGCACACCATGCTATTTTAGCAGGAAATCGTAAAGAAAGTATTGAAGCTTTAATTTACACTATTGGATTAGCTATTTTTTTTACATTATTACAAGTTTACGAATATAACGTAGCTCCTTTTAATATTTCAGACAGCGTATTTGGTTCAGTATTTTATATGACTACTGGATTACACGGATCTCATGTTGCAATTGGAACTATTTTTTTAATTGTATGTTTATACAGATTAGTAAATCATCATTTTACTCGTTCACATCATGTAGGTTTTGAATGCGGTGCTTGATATTGACATTTCGTAGATATTGTTTGAATTTTTGTGTATTTCTTCATTTATTGATGAGGATACCCAAGTGTATAATAATTTTTTCATTTTATATGGCGATTATAGCTTAATTGGATAGAGCGTCAGTTTGTGGTACTGAATGTTATGGGTTCGAGTCCCATTATTCGCCCTTTTATATAAATTATTTTATATAAACTAATATACAAATGTTATTAGCTTTAAATTTAAATACTCAAAAAAACATGCCTTCAGTAAAAGTAGCATATTTTTCAACTGATGTTAAAAAAAAAGTTGGAAAAAAAAAAGAAACTTCTGTTTCAATTAATAATTTAAAAAAAACTTTAAATACTAAAAAAGAATCTAAAAAAATTACATTAAAAGCACTTTCTTTTGGTGTAGTTATCCGTGTTAAAGATGGTGTTGCATTCGCACGTGATTTAGGATTTGCAAGTTTTGGTGAATTAGCTGTATTTATCCCATCACCTTCACGCTTAAATACTTTAAAAACTCAACAAACTGTTAAATATGTTAATGGGATGGTTGTAGGTATTGAAGACAAATTAACTTCAATCGTTATCTTTGGTAATGAACGTTTAGTTAAAGTAGGTGACCGTATCATTACAAAAGGTGGTGTTGTAAGTATTTTTGTAGGTATTGGATTATTAGGACGTATTATTAATCCTTTAGGAGAACCTGTAGATGATCCTAAAAAAATTATTGATCCTAATAAAGATCCTGTAGATGCACGTTTTAAAGGATATTATATTGGTATCCGTAAACGTGGATATAAACGTCCAGTTGAATTAAATGCTCCTGGAATTATTGCAAGACGTTCAGTTCATAGACCATTATTAACTGGTATTAATGCTGTTGATAGTATGATTCCTATCGGATTAGGTCAACGTGAATTAATCATTGGAGATCGTCAAGTAGGAAAAACTGCAATTGCATTAGATTTAATTATTAATCAATCATTTTTAAATGAAAGATTACGTACTAATTTATTAAATCCAGAACGCGCAAAAGCAAACGTTAATTTATTAACTCCAAAAGATGCTTGCTATTGTATTTATGTTGGTATCGGACAAAAACAATCTACAATTGCACGTATCGCTAAAATTTTAAAAAAACCTAAACATTTATATGAACGTCAATTAACTAATGAACGTTTAACTACATTTGCACCTTTAAATTATAGTATTATTGTAGCATCTATTTCATCTGATTCAGCTCCATTACAATTCTTAGCACCATATACTGGATGTACTATTGGAGAATTTTTCAGAGATAATAATTCAAATGCTGTAATTATTTACGATGATCTATCTAAACAAGCCGTAGCTTATCGTCAAATGTCATTACTATTAAGAAGACCTCCTGGCCGTGAAGCTTATCCTGGAGACGTTTTCTATCTACATTCACGTTTATTAGAACGTGCAGCACAATTATCATTAGCTTTAGGTAATGGTAGTTTAACTGCATTACCAGTAATTGAAACTCAAGCAAATGACGTTTCTGCTTATATTGCAACTAACGTTATTTCAATTACTGATGGACAAATTTTCTTAGAGTCAAGTTTATTTTATCAAGGTATTCGTCCAGCAATTAACGTAGGGTTATCTGTTAGCCGTGTAGGTTCAGCAGCACAATATAAAGTTATGGGTAAAATTGCAGGTACTTTAAAACTTGAATTAGCACAATATCGTGAAGTTATGGAATTTGCTAAATTTGGTGCAAACTTAGATCCTGAAACTAAACAACAGTTACACCGTGGAGCACGTTTAGTTGAATTATTAAAACAAGGACAATTTAAACCTTATGATTTAGCATTACAAGTAATTTATATTTATTTAGGAATTTCAGGTGCATTAGACTTTAAAACTTTAAAAGAAATTAAACCTTTCCAAGAAGCTTGCTTAGGTTACTTTAAAAAAAGCTATGAAAATGAAATTACTAGCTTAGAGTATTTACAACGCGAAGCAAAAATTGATCATAAATTTAAAACATTATTAATGTATGATCTAATTAGAATTGAAGAAACCTTATGAGCTTAAGTTTTATCTTAAACTTATTTCTATTGAGTCCTTTAGAACAATTTGAAATAAGTTCTTATAATACTTCACTTTCTTATATTACATCATATCCTATTGAATTATTTGAAAATAATTTTTATTTATATTATAAACAAACTGCTTTTTATAATATTATTGATTTAATTTTTATTTATGTAATTTTAAAAGGTTTTCAATTATTATTAAAACAAGATGGATTTATTTTTTTATATGTTTTTTTATTAGTTCTTTTAACTTGTATTAATTTTTTTTCATTTACAGATTTTGTAATTTATCAAGGAGCTTTTAAACCTTATATTTTTGATTCTGCAAATAATTTTGATTTTAATGCAAAAGAAGCTTTTAATAATTTTATATATGTAACAATAAATACTTCATTTATTAATATGTATACAGTATTTTTTTGTTTTGTATTTATTTATTTAATAGTATATTTATTATTTAATAAATCATTATCTAAACATTCAACTACATTAATTCCTCAATTTTATACAATGGTTGGAGAAAGTATTTTTAAAGCTAGTTTAAATTTATTTGTATCTGTTTTAGGAAAACATTTATCACACCCAGAATTTTTTATTAAAATTAATACTATTTTCTTATTTTTAATAATAAGTAACGTTCAAGGAATGATTCCTTATATGAGTACTTTAACAAGTGCATTAACAAATACTTTTTTTATTGCATTAGCTTTATTTATAAGTATTATTTCAACATTATTAGATAAAAAAGGTATTAATTATTTTTTAAATTTATTTATGCCTTCAGGATGTCCAATTTTTTTAATCTTATTATTAATTCCAATCGAAATTATTTCATATAGTTTCCGTGTAGTAAGTTTATCTGTACGTCTTTTTGCAAATATGATGGCAGGTCATACTTTATTAAAAGTTATTGTAGGATTTAGCTGAGTTATTGTATTTTTAGGAAATACTTCATTAATTAATTTATTTCCAATTGTAATTTTATTTATTTTAACTTTATTAGAATTTGGGGTTGCGTTAATTCAAGCATATATTTTTACAATATTAAGCTGCATCTATTTACGTGATATTTTCCAAGGACATTAATTTAATTATTTAAAATTAAAATTAAAATATAATTTAAATATAAATTTACGGGCGAATATGGTTATTATTATGTTTATTTTTAATATAAGAGTTCGATTCTCTTTTCGCCCATTTAAACTAAATACGTCTTTGCAGATTTGTGCTATAAATATAAAGAGAATTAATCATATGAAGATGCCTATAATTAAAAATATAAATTAAATTGATAAATATAAAATATTATCTATCAATTTCTCCAAAAACAATATCTTGTGTTCCAATAATAGTAACTACGTCTGCGATCATATGCCCTTTTGACATAAAAGGTAATCCTTGTAAATGTACAAATCCTGGGGCTTTGATATGACAACGATATGGACGATTAGTACCATCTGATTTTAAAAAAACACCAAATTCTCCTTTTGGAGCTTCTACTGCGATATAAGTACTACTTTTTGGCACATCAAACCCTTGAGTATAAAATTTAAAATGATGAATTAAAGCTTCCATTGAATTTTTCATTTCATAACGTGAAGGTGGAGTTATTTTTTTATCATCAATTTTAATTTGTCCTTCAGGAATATTATTAATACAAAATAATAATATACGTAAACTTTGACGCATTTCTTGAATACGAATTAAATAACGATCAAAACAATCTCCATTAGTACCAACAGGAATATCAAAAGGAGTTTTATCATAAACCTCATAAGGTTGAAATTTACGTAAATCTCAAGGCACTCCTGAACCGCGAAGCATTACGCCACTAAATCCTCAATCTAAAGCTTCTTTTTTCGTAACAATTCCTATATTAACTAAACGTTGTTTTCATATACGATTATTACTTAAAAGTTCTTCAAATTCATCTATACGTGCAGTAAACCCTACAATAAATTGATATAAATCTTCTAAAAAATTTAAAGGAAGATCTTGTTGCACTCCCCCTGGGCGAATATAACTTGCATGCATTCGAGCACCAGATACGCGTTCATAAAATTCCATTAATTTTTCACGCTCTTCAAAACCTCAAAGTAAAGGTGTCATTGCTCCAACATCTAATGCATGACAAGTTACGGCTAAAAGATGATTTAAAATTCGAGTAATTTCTAAAAAAATTACTCGAATATATTGTGCACGTAAAGGAATTTCTATTTTTAATAATTTTTCTATTGCTAAAGAATAGGCATGTTCTTGACACATCATTGAAACATAATCTAATCTATCAAAATAAGGTAATCCTTGTAAATAATTTTTATTTTCAATTAATTTTTCTGTTCCACGATGTAATAAGCCAATATGCGGATCTGCTTTTTTAACAATTTCACCTTCTAATTCAAGAATTAAACGTAAAACTCCATGGGCTGCAGGATGTTGTGGCCCAAAATTCATCATAAAATGTTTTATTCCAGTTTCTTTAATATTTTTTTTTAAAAATAAATTCATTTTAATTTTTCTTAAATTTGAGAAATCTCTTCAATAATAAATTGTGCTCTACTAATAATAAGAGTAGTATTTGCAGAAATATAATCTAAAATGCTACTTGAATATACTCCAGTTAACATTAAAAAAAATACTAAAAAAAATAAAATACTAAAATCTTGTTTATCAATATCAGAAAATTTTAACCCTTTTGTAGCAAAAGTTTTAATATTTCCAAAACATACACGATTATAAGTTCAAACGCTATAAATAGCTCCTCAAAACATACTTAAAGAAGCAATAGTTCCTAAAAGAAAATTATCTCTAAAAATTCCTAAAAATAAAAGCATTTCTCCGATAAAATTACTTGAAGTAGGAAAACTTATATTTGCTAAAGTAAAGATTAAAAAAAATATTGAATATAAAGGTAATACAAAAGCTACTCCCCCATAATATCAAATAAAACGGGTAGCATATCTTTCATAAATAATACCTATACAAAAAAATAATGCACCAGAAACAATTCCATGGGCAATCATTTGATAAATTGCTCCATCTAAACTTTCTACTGAAATACATAAAATACCTAAAACAATTAAATTCATATGTACAACAGAAGAATATGCAATAATTTTTTTTATATCAACTTGACGTATTGCTGCAAAATTAGTATACGTAAAACTACAAATAGTTAAAGTAGCAATTATATGTTTAAAATATTCTTGACCATAAGGAAATAAAGGTAATCCAAAACGAATTAATCCATAAATACCTAATTTTAATAAAAGAGCTGCTAAAATAACAGAACCAATAGTTGGTGCTTCAACGTGAGCCTCTGGTAATCAAATATGGAAAGGAAATACTGGAATTTTAGCTGCAAATGCTAAAAAAAAAGTTAATCATAATATTTTTTGATCTGTTGCTGAAAATTTTAAACTTAATAAATAAATATAATTAGTACTTCCAAATTTATTTAAAATATAAATAATATTAAATAACATAAAAATAGAACCTAATAAAGTATATAATGCAATTAAAAAACTTGCACGAGCTTTTCTTTCACGAGAACCTCCACGTAAAATTATTAAAAAAATTGGAACTAAGGTTGCTTCAAAAAATATAAAAAACCCTAATAAATCTAATACACTAAACGCACATAATAACCCTCATTGAATAAATAATAAAAGAATTAATATTTCATATAAAGTATATTTACCATAAATATCTGCATTTCGTAAACTTAAAACGCATAAATATATAAATAAATTAGTTAATACTATTAAACTCATTGAAATAAAATCTATTCCAAAAAGTACATTCATATTTCAAAAAGAAAATAAAAAAGTAGCTTGAAACCCTACAAAATCTTTTTTTAAAATATATAATAAAAATAATGATAGTAAAAAAAGTATTCCGGTAAATCAAAGACTTATTTTATGTTGTAATTGAAAATTTTGTAAATTTTTTTTTTTAAACCTGCAATAAAACTAACTAAAATAATACCTACTAAAGGTAATAAAAGATTTAAACCTAAAGTTATTGGTAATAAATTTTCTATAAGATAATTTCATATTTGAATTAAAAATTTTCTCAAAAATTCGAAAGATAATGATCATAAATTATTACTAAATATAAAAGACATTTTTTATATTAAAAAATATTTTTTTGTCAAAAGAGGGACTCGAACCCTCACCTTTATCACTAAAGCCTAGATTCTAAATCTAGCGTGTTTACCAATTTCACCATTTTGACGATATAAAATGAATATATTAAAGTTAAAAGAATTTTTTTAAATAAATTAGTATCAATATGCTAGCATTTTGCATTATATACACATTTGACCTATCAACGTAGTAGTCTTCTACGATTTTTTTTGGAAAATATCTTTTGAGATTAATTTCTCGCTTATATGCTTTCAGCGATTCTTTCAATGTAACGTAACTACCCGG
>Ga0164295_10000424_pt1 | contig 36194 bp, 57 predicted proteins | sample GEODES006metaG_FD_111798 | JGI IMG/M metagenome (GOLD analysis project Ga0164295, IMG submission 111798) | Oligotrophic lake water microbial communities from Sparkling Lake, Wisconsin, USA - GEODES006 metaG | ecosystem: Environmental > Aquatic > Freshwater > Lake | place: USA: Sparkling Lake... | reverse complement strand
GTGAATACACCTTCAAGCGCGATCTTGGTGATTTCTCCAAGTAATTCAACGAATTAGAATAGCCAGGAGTTCTATCCTTCTGGCTATTTTACTGTTCATTTTTGTATAAATAATTAGTATGGCTGATACTACAATCTCATCTCTAAACACAGTAAATACTTTATCGGCTAATAATTTTATTCCGATTTCAGATGGTATTACTACATCAAAGCTAGGAACGGATAGTTTATTTGGTTTTAGGAATAGATTGATTAACGGTGATATGCGTATTGATCAAAGAAATAACGGCGCTTTGGTTTTACCTATTGATGGTGCCTGTACACTAGATAGATGGAAAGCTTTTAGATATCAAAATGGAGCTTTTTCCGTTCAACAATCAAGTCTCGTTCCGAATATATCGTTTTCGAAATCTATTCAGCTTATAGTTACTACCCCGGATACAAGTATTACTTCAACTGAATATTATGCATTGGATACACGTGTAGAGGGGTTTAATTGTGCAGATTTTGGATGGGGTACAAGCGATGCTATTCCAATTAGCGTTTCGTTTTGGATAAGATCAACAGTTATTGGCACGTGGGTTGCAGCTATTACTAATGCAGATGGCTCAAGAGTCTATCCTGCTACTTTTAATATCCAACAGTCTGGAGTTTGGCAGTATGTAAATTTGATAATCCCGCCTATAACAAACGGTACATGGAATACTGTAGATGGAATAGGAATAATATTAAGATTTGACTTAGGATCTAGTTCATATTATAACGGTACACCTAATACGTGGAATTCTTCTTCAGGATTTGTAGGTGTTAGAACATCTTCATCAGTCAATTGGATATCTACTAACGGTGCAACCCTTAATATTACTGGTGTACAGCTTGAAGGAGGTTCAACAGCTACTCCTTTTGAAAGAAGATTCATAGGTAATGAATTAGCTTTATGTCAAAGATATTTTGAAAAAGGGACCATAGGATTTTATGATGGGGGGCAATTTAATGGGTATGGTTCAGGTAGCTTTTTTAGCTTCAATACTACTAAAAGACAAGCTCCTTATGTTGTTTTAACTAATTCTTCAGCATCAAATGTTGGTACTACTAGCTATATACCTTCTACTAGTGTTAATGGGTTTTTATGCTATCACGTAGCTACAGTAAGTAATGTAGGCAATGCATGGGTTGATACATTCACAGCAGATGCGGAGTTAACATGATGACTTTTAAAGAGTATATCAAATCACAAAAGAAGAAAAAGAAGAAGTCACCTCTTCCTCAGACAGATAAGACGCCTTTATTGTCGTCTGATACTATGATGCCAACACAGCAATTACCTGCTGCAACATCAGGCAATCAACCTCATTTATCCTGAATAATAGCATCTGGGGGGAGATAAGCTTTAGGTTCAAGATTAGGACCTACATATCCAGTCTGAAGTTGTGTTTTAGTTTTGGGATCGATGGTATAAATTGCCCATCCTCCACACTTTAATTTTTTAATGACAGGTTTTTCTTGAGCCATAGTTAGAGTATAACTACGAATTAATTAAATGCAACTTAGGCTACAGCACCAGCAGAAGGAGAGGCAGGAGCAACTGCTACAGGAGCAGGAGAAGCAGGCGCCTCAGTATCTTCGTTTTTATGAGTGAGATGGTCAGAAGCAATAGTAATAATCTTCATAATATCTGCTTTCTTATACTTCTTAGGATGAGTTAAAAGATGATCACAAAGATCTAATGCTTCATGATTGACATTATAATGCGATTGCATAGCGTCGGCTTCTTCAGATTCCTCTTTAGAATGTACTGCAGCTGTTACAGCTGCTCTCCGTTTGGCTAGATATTCATCTTGTTTATCTACTACACCATCATTATTAATATCGGCATCCTCTTGGCCAACTGGATCCATCTTTTCATTAATAACAGCATTTCTTTTAGCTAAACGAGCTGCCATGTAATTTTCGAACATCTTAATATTATCTAATGTCATACAAATACTTATTAAAAAAAGATATATTTTTTAAAAATAATTCGGACAAGACTAAATAATTACATGAAGCACGTTAATTTAAAGATAACGAAAGCTAATATTATAAACGGTGTTGCTGTAAATCCTGGTAAATGTCCCATTGCTAATTCTATTTTAGAGAATATAAAGAACGCTTATTATGTATGTGTTCTTCCGGATCAAGTCGCGATAAAAGTAAAGAACGGTAACAAAATTACTGCATACAAATCAAATACCCCAAAGGTAGCTGGTACTTTTATTAAAAAGTTTGATGATGGGCAAAAGGTTACACCCTTTTCATTTAGTCTTTCGTTAGTTAAGGTTAATAAAAATTTCTCCGATTTTGTTTAACTTTTTCCCACGATAAAGAATAAATAATTTAAGATATGGCAGCCACATTATTCTCGGTACCGATCTCCGCAACAGATAGTAATCTATTTACCTACACAGGTAATATTACTGGGGCGATGTCAACATATAACAATAATATAAGTGGAATTATCGCTGGAGGTGTTGGGCAAGACCCACTGGATATCTTCGACGAATATAACCCAGCATTACCACCAGAATTCAGTTCAATAGTAAATTTTCAATCGGGAAGAACCTATCAAGTAATAGGCAAAAACGCAACATTTTTATTGGGTGTATCTGGTACAAGAACAGTAGCGTTACCTGATAATAGATATATACATGGCCGCCCACCCGGTACAACGGGTTCAGAAATTAATATGATAGGGTTTGATGATACAATGAGAGTATCACCCTTAAGTACTGCATTTGCGAAGCAAGCAGTATTTATAGATTTAGATAACGGAATACAGATTTATGCTAATGATGATAACAACTTTAGAAGTACATTCAAATTTTGGAATACAGCTCTCCAGTCAAACGTTGATCAGTATATAAATTCTCCTAATGCAACTCTACGCGCTCAAGCACAGGCTATTTTAAATAACCCTGGTTTCATACGTAATCTTGATCCTCTATCCTCATATATTGTTTATAATTTTACAACAGAAACAAGATATATATCTGCAGTAAGAACTAAGAATTATTTGCTATCTAATGCAAAAGACTTCCAATTTGATAATATCTTTATTACTACAGATGATGGTAGATACCTATCCGTCTAAAACCGCATTGTAGGGCGTTCAGATTTAGTAAAGAGTTCGAGAAATTGTATTTTTTCTAACAAGTACCAGTCATTATTAATTTTTACACAATCACCTGCGGGAGAAAATTCATTAATTTTTCCTTCTTGAATAGCGAAACGACCTGAAGGAATATATGCAAACAAAACTTTTCTATCAATTAATTCTTCTTTAGAATACGTATTCTTTTTCATTTTTTTAAGAAGAAGCCCTGTACCGAAAAGAAGAGCTAAACTCGGTACAGGGCTTCAATTTTTTATTTTTAGTTAACTAAGGCTCTTCTTAGATCTTTGCCCACTTACCATTAATTTTAATGGCATTCTGTAGAGCGCTTTCCGAGACCATAGCCACAGAAGCATCTACATTCAGCTGAGAGCGTACATCAGCAAGATTAATACCTTGACGGAGCAGCTTGAGAGCAGAACGGCTGATATAGTTGCTAACAAAGCCCTCAGACTTAGAAGCAATATACTTAGCATTAGTCAACCGAGTAGTACCGGTAACAATGCAGACGAGTTTAGGGGTAACTTGACGCGAAGACTTTGCGGCGCTATCACGGGTAGCCGGATTCTTGCGAATCGATGGTTCAATGGTTGTGTTTGTCATTGTCTTAATATTATGTAGGAAACTAGGAATTATGCAACGTTATTTTGTACGACAGTAATCTTCATCTTACTTTTCTTCCAATTAGCGTCCGCACCACGACCTTCTTTAATTAGTTTACCTTCGTTCTGCAGTTCACGAATAAGAAACCCTGCACGAGTAGAATCGATGCTAAGGGTCTGACATACCTCGGGAAGAGTAATATTATCCAGTTTAAGAATCTGCTCACGCTGTTCCTTCTTCTTATCTGCTTTACTTGTCTTTGTGTTGTCGTTATCACTATCCACAACTACCTCTGACTCAAAGTCATAACCACTATATTCAATAAAGCATTCAATATCAGTCGCCGGACCGAAACGGTTCTTATCAAAGCGAATACAACGAGCATTCATATCTGCATCTTTAATAGCGTTAATACTAACATTAACATCTACAGCATGAATAATAAGAGAACTACCCTTAATACCACCTGCTTTAGTATTATGACAGATAAGAATAACAGCACATTCAGTTTCTTTTGCACGTACTACAAGTCTTTCAATACAGTGCTTCTCAAGATCACGACCTCGTTTATTACCTTTTACTAGACCTTGAAATGAGTCAATAACAATAACATCCATTTCTTCCATGTATTTAGAGATAGTATCAACATCCGCTTCGTTACAAACGCTAATACTATTTACTTGTAACCGTTTACAAGTCATAGCAAGCTGGGCAACAGATTCTTCTGAGGAACAATAACCAACTTTATAGCTATTGTTATGGAGATTTTCTAGGAGCTGAAGTACAAACGTAGTCTTACCCATACCCGCGCGAGCGGTTAAGGTAATAGAGCTACCGGGAAGAATACCGCCGCCAAAAGCAGCATCAATCTTCTCGTTACCGCTTTTCATGCGGCGGTTAAATACTTCGGGGATTACAACCGAGTTAATCGGCTGAAACTTCGTTGAGGTCATCTTAATGTTCATACGTATAGTATAACGGAATTAGCCAACTCGTCAAGTTAAAAGTTAAATTTAATTTCAGGAATGAGTTCAAAAGACTTACATCTATCAAGAAGTTCCATCATTAAAATTCTTCTATAATTTACAATATCTTCTGGTACCCAGAATTTTAAATTTAGTAATGAAGATGAAGGTTTTAAGATTACAGTCCATGATGGTCTAATACCTTCATTAAGATATAATTCTATATCATTGTATCTCTCTCTTAATACTTCTGTATCAAGAGCATGTATCTCTTCAGAGAATGATCTCTCGCGCGGATCTTTGTATTCTTTCGTAGAATTCATTAGGAAAATATTTTGATTCTATTTCTTTAGTATTTATATCTAATTTAGTTAATAGTTCTTTAGCACATTTATAATCAATATAAACCTTGTGACCACCAATTCGATTATAACCGTCGGTCTTAAACACCAACTCAAGAGCTGGTTCTCGTTGACCACGCGCTATAACTAGATCGATGTTAACAATTTTATTTGTTACTTCGTTATAGTCCTTCCTCTTCATCTTCTAGTTCCTCCATTTCTTCCATGTTTTTACAAAAATTATGTAACCCCGCATTTGCAAATACTTTAGATGTAAGCACATAAAAAGTACTATTATCAGGGTCTTTTTTATATCCATGGACATCAATACATTCAGTAATTACACCTACATTATAAAGACCGCTAGGTTCTTCTGAAAATTCCTTACTTTTATTATATAATTTTTCGAAAACCTGTGTAGCAGCTTCCATGGGAGAGGCAGCCTCTACACCGAAATTATCGATATCGCCGGTTTTAACTTGCCAGAGTTTTGTCACGTTTTTCTTGTTCGGTTAATGCATCATCTATATTAGACATACTATCCGAATATACCCGTTTGGCGATTATAAGTTTACCTGATCCTTGTTCTCCAAAGTAGATACCTTTATTACGCTTTACGTTACTATGTTGTACCGCTGTCCATATATTTTCAGGGATACCAAGCATTTGTAGAGCTTCTACTCTTGAGCCAGGAAGCGGTTCGCCTGACACCGAACAGTAATAGATTTTTTCCATTTGTGAAGTATATATGAAGCTTAAATTTTACTCAAGTTATTTTTTGTAGCCTTGAGTACATTAAAGTTAAGTTTTTCTATATCAACCCTTCCATATTGATTCCAATATTCATTAGGTTCTTGTGTTAAAAATTCTCTTACAAGAAGATTTAAATTTTGTTTATCGAGTTTTGGGTGGTGCCAAGTACCATGTGAACCTTTCATTCGTTCAATAAACTCTTCAATATCATTAAGACGTAAAGCGAGCTTTACTTTATGTCTAGATTTCATTAATTTTAATGCTGCTTTAAGCGTGGGAGCATTCGTATAGAACCACGTAGGTTTTTCTTTCATCATACCTATAGTATATAGGAAGAAGAGGTTACGTCAAGTTGTTTTTGAAAAATTCTTAACGCAACTACGAGCACCATTAGGTACAAAATATTTTTTATTATTGTCCCAGCATTCTTTAGTCATTACCTCAATAGCCCCAGCAGTCTTATGACCATAAACCATTCTACCATACCGGTTACGCAGTTTCTCTGGAGGGAGATTTAGTGTAGGTTTTTTAAAACCAATAGGAAAAGGCGGTTCGTTATACATTATAGTACTTACAAGCTTCTGTTACAATAAGATCATTGGGTATATATGAATCAGAAGGATTTAATTCGTTCTTAATATCTATAATAGTTTTTTTCTGTTTGAGAAGTTTTACAGCTTCACTACATATATAGTTATTAACAAAATTATCGACAGATCCAAACTTAGCTTCTTTAGTCTTAAGATAATCCATACTGGTAACTCTTTCAATACCAGTAATCAAACATTTAAGTTTAGGAGTTTTACCTTGAAGTTGTTTTCGAAACCTTGCATTAATTTCATCTTTATTAAGCATACATCTATTATAAATGAATTTTTATTATCCGCAAGTAGATTTTTTAGTTAGAAGAATAAATTGTTAAAGAGAAAAAAAGAACGCCGTACCCTTGCGAGTGACGGCGCTCTAATTTCAACGTTAAAATTAGGCAACGTTAAGACCACCAGTGCGGTTAATGGCGCGAGTTAGATCACGAGCATCAATGCGGCGGATGGAACGAGCATGCTGGTTAGCTTGCTCAAGAACCTTAGCGCGCTTGACTGTGAACTGGCCATTGCGACTGCGTTCGATCTTGACGAAGAATGTCTTCGGCTTAAGATCACGGCTGTTATAATTGATCATTTGTTTCTTACCTCCCTTCATTTATTAATAATAAACTATTGTTTTACAGATTCAACTGGTTTTTCTAAAAGTATAGGCTCAGCAAACATATATTGCTCATGACTCTTAGAACTTCTATTGTTTTTACGACGGTATCCCATTAACACATGCTTACCTTCACTGTTCATCTGAATAACGGGTACCAAACGACCACGGGCTACAAGTTTCTGAACTTTGGATGGGCTTAATTTTGACATTATTTTATTATAAAGGAACCTATTTGCTAATCAATAGCTTTTTCAGTCATTATTTTGAAGAATTTATCTTTATCTGTCTCGGTAAAGATTTTATCTTTAAAACAATCAAAAAGCTCTTCTCTATTAAACCCTTCATCTAATGCGTACTTTACAATATTACTATTAAGAATAAAATAACCAATAGTTGGTTTATTATTCTCTACATATTGACCAACTGCACCAACAATACCCTTTTCATTTATAATTGGAATAAAGTTATGCTTTTCGGCAGTGGAGTCGACAAAAATCTCTACACCATTTAAAGATGCAGCTTTTTGTAGTTCTTTAGCTAGATCACCTAACACCATATATTAATAATAGGGGCATCTTAAATAAAGTCAAGCTTGTACTTTGAATTGATGCATATATACTAGTGAGATGGAAAAAGAAATACCTCTTGGTTGGTTAAACTACGGTCAACGATTTGTTATACCGGGTTTAAATAATTCATATAAGAACCTTAGATTAATTCGTAATACAGATTGTTCTGCAGTAATTGGAGGTGAACGTAAGCTTAAGATTAATGATAAAGAGGTATGGTCTGCTATTCCCCCGGGGTATACTATCTCGCCATATACAATGGTCGTACCAGTCTAAATCCACCAAATATCAATTCCAAAACCTAAAAGCTGAAGCTTTAGTGAATAGCCATAATCATATCGGCTATAATAAATACCTGTATCAGTATCTGTTAAATATGGACCGCATTCTATATCTCCTAAATCTCTTTTACGATGCAGAAGAAGTTTTGGATATGTGAGTTTAATTAAAAGTTTATCTTTGTTTAATACTATCATTTTGTAAATTCTTTGAGAGATTTTGCAAGATATATAGCATCTTTTTTAGTCAAAACTATTTCGTCTGTATAAGGAAACCCTTTTGTTAGAATTTGCCAAATATGTCTAAGCCTGCTCTTGAATCCATACCTTTTTATATTGAGACCTCTTCCAAATAGAGAGAGATATACTTCTTCTTCATTTTTGAATTTCTCCAAAACAAGACCCTCGCCACTACAGGCGCACATTATAAAACGTTTAATATCCATCATATGTCTTCTTAAACATAGCTACTCGAACAGGCATTGCAACTGGTTCTATCTTTGGCTCTTCTTTTTTTTCTTTTTCATGACGAATAACATACACTATAACAATATCACCTATCTCCATTAAGAACGCTAACAAAAGGCAAACAAGAGCTGTTACTTCTAAGCTTAATAATGAACTAAATGAAAGCCTAATAATATTATCTGATCCTGCAATCTCTGTTGCTTTAAACTCAACATTGACTTTAGATGCAACAGTCGATAATAGACTGTTTGCGCTAATAACTGCTAATTCAAGCTCTTTGAAATTATGAGCTTTGTTAACCTCTTTCTTAATATCTATAAATTTCTCATCAATAAGTTTATTAGCTTCTACGGATTTCTTAAGAGCATCTTTTGTTTGCTCTCTAACTACATTAGCATCCCTATCAATTTTATCTCGAGCATTGCTTTGTTCGATTTCAGCTTCACTCTGTAAACGTCTTACCGCTGCAGCTAACTCTTTTGTACGAGGTCCCTCTCCTGGTTTACCGGTAGAGTAATCTGCTTTAACACCAGACTTCTCATCAATTACTTTTTGATTAGCCTCATTAATCTCTTTCTTAATATCAGTTAACTTACGCGAACTAGATGCCTCAATATCAGCTATTTTATTTCTCTCTTCTTCTTTAATTCTATCTGAATCTGTTTGTGCAGCTTTTTTACTATTAGCTTCGAAGTCATTAATCTGTTCAAGTATCTTTACTTTACTCAGCTTTAAACTATCCTGTAATCCTGTTTCAGAATAAAGACCTGCAAAGTCAAATATAGTAGGGAGTAAACTTAAGAATGCGCATAACAATGCGGCTTTACGAGGGAATTTATCTCTTCCGAACAATATAATCTTTACACAATAAGGTAGACCCACTACACCTAGAGATGTTAATCCTACTAGGAACCAATTCCAGGATGTAAGAATCAAACTAAGTGCATGATATGCAAAGCAATAAGCAGCTGCTATTATTATCCAATATATGATATCAATAGCTTGTGCAGAGATCTTGTGAGAAGTATCAAAACCAAAGATAGTATGATACTTTTGTTTAATAAAGTCTACCATATTATTATTTATTAATTAGATAAGATTGCCGTATACAATAACTCTACCAGATAGCTGTGTATAAGTATTAGTTCCATTAGAATCAACTCTAAACCATAGACTGTTCTGAGGAAACGCATCATTACCATTTACAATCTGTTTTCCGTTGGAAGCTAATACATTATTACCTGTTTTATAATATCTACCTGATGTAATTAGTGTACTTGGGTTAGTAATAGCGAGCTGATTAGTGACTTGATTTATTGCTGTTGTTTGTGTGTTGTGTCTGTATATTCTAAATGTTGGTAAGCTTGTATCACCTACGTTGCCCCCGGCTACAGTGTCCACAATGACAGCAAAATCGTAAGGTAAAAATGTTTTTCCTGGGGGTATAGTGTATACTAGCTGCGCAGCTCCTGATGCTATAGTAGAAAGATTAATTGAATTTGTTGTTGTTGAGCCAACTGCCACAGTGTATGATACAGCTGCAATGGGAGCAGGTATCAATCCAGATATGGCATTTACTGTAGTGTATGTAGAATTCCATTTGTTACTATTACCCCCAGATGCATATATTACATCGGTAGAGCTAATAGAATTTAATACCGTAACGGGGTTAGGTGCAACCGAGGTTGCATATGAATTAATCATTGGACCTAACTGAACGCCTGCTTGTAGTCTACCATCTGAAGACATGGCTATATCATACAGCGCTGTTACTCCATATGCTGTTCTTGCAATCCATGTTACACCATAATCAGTAGAAGTGTAGATATAGCCGGGGGTGAAATCGTTTGTTGTTTGTACCTTGCCATCTGAAGACATGGCCATGTTGAGCCATCTTCTGGTACCTGCTCCTATTCTTGCAGTCCAAGTTACACCGTAATCATAAGACGTGTAGATATAACTACCATCTGTACCAGCTGTCTGTATTCTGCCATCAGAGGACATAGCAATACATCTCCAGCCTGCATTAAATGCTCTGGGTGTCCATGTTACGCCATAATCATAAGATGTGTATATTCTTGTAGTGGTAGCAACAGTTGCAACAGTTGTTTGTATTCTGCCATCTGAAGATATAGCTACATCTGAGCAAGCAGCTGTAAATCTACGCACCCATGTTACACCATAGTCATAGGAGGTATAGAGAAAAGAGGTAGTAATAGCTGCTTGTATTTTACCATCAGAGGACATGCGTACACCAAGCCAAGATTCACTAATAGATGTTCTGGCAGTCCAGCTTGCACCGTAATCATAGGAAGTATAAAGAAGACCAGTACTGTCACTATAGTCTACAGCTGTTTGTATTCTGCCATCTGAAGATATTGCTATTCCAACCCACCGCCGAGGACCTGTTCCTGCTCTCTGTATCCATGTTGCTCCATAGTCAAAAGAAGTATAAATGTAACCTTCGAATCCACCTAATGTAGTAGCCGCTTGTATTCTACCATCTGAAGACATGGCCATATAATTCCAACCTCTATTACCTGCTCCTGTATTCAGTGCCCAAGTTGCGCCTTCAGTACCAGGCAATACCTGCCAGCTGCTCTCCCTAACCCCAGTTCTACCTACATATGCACCTCCTTCATTTTGACCTATGAGCATACCACCTGTAGAGAATTGGCCTGGTGATGCACTAGACAATGCAGGTGCACCAGTAAGAACCGATATATCGCTACCCACCACAGCTGTACCTCTTGCATTGAGAAGATTTTGAACTGAACTTAATGAAGGAGTAATGGTGACAGGGTTAAGAGTTATTTCTCCAGAGCTTAATATATCAACTCTGTTAATGTTATTTGTTTCTAAGCTAAAATCAAATGCATCATTAGTTCCAATTCTAAAGCTGGAATTGTTAGTGTTACCACCACTTAGAACATACAAAGCTGAGTTACTATTAAACGAGGTATAATTGGAATCATACTTAGCACTATTTGAATTGAACGAAGTGTACACAGACCCCCATTTGCCGCTATTGGTACTTGTTGTAGTGTAATTGCTGTTCCAATTAAGACTATTACCACCTGTTGCTTTGATGTTTCCGTTAACATCTAATTTTTCAGAAGGGTTTGATTGATTTAACCCAACATTACCATTTGATATAATACAAAAGGAATCACTGGGAGCATTGTTTGCCATATTGAACGGTCTGCTCTGAATGTAGCTTCCGTTATCAGCAAGCAATTGAATACTGAAAGTGTTGGAAAGATTGCCAAAGCGCATGAACCTCAGACCACTTGCATTCTGTCTAGCTACTACATTAAACCATGCTTCTTCATATCCATCAGCTGTAAAATATGTACCAGCAAGACTTGTCGCAGCTGGATTAGATTTAATTGTTATGGCAGTTCTATCATACGCATCAGTAAGAAATTCCAGATACGAATTATTGGCATTTTTAAATTTTGCAATAGAAGTCCCATTTGCAATGGGATCACTAACTTCCAAATTTGAAGCATAAACAGTATTGGTGCTGCTTATGTTGCCAATAACTGTAAGTCTTTCATTAGGCACAACTGGTGATAGTATATCAACCGATCCTGTAAACTGTATATCATTGCTTGTGGAGCTTGAATTAGGTAATCTAAATTGCCCTCCGTTAGATATAGAGCTATATGGTACCAGGGCAAAATATCCTGTGGTCGGATAGGTAATTGTAATGTTGGATGCGTTTAATACGGAATTGATTAACGGTGCTAAATCGGTAGCTGTTGTAGATATGGTAATATCAAAAATTTGAACGTAAGATGCGAGCGCCGGCGATGTACTATACAAAAAAGCTAATTTTTGCGGACCGCTAGCTGATCTATCAACATAAAAAGGTGATGATACGCCATTAACAATGATATTGTAATCACCTTCTTCTAGAGGATATATAGGTATTGCTATATATTCGCTAGCTGCAATGGCTTGAGCGATATTTATAGAAGTAGGTGCAATTGCTGAAATACCCCAACCTAGCGTATAATTACTCACTCCATTTAAACCGCTAGCAAGATACATTCGTCCTGCACCCACGCTTGTGTATTTTGAATACACTCCAATGGATGATAGTTGCGTGCTTCTTGCACTGAAAAAATTATATCCAACAAGATTAACCGTAGGTGTGCCAAAGGTATATCCTATACCTACATTACTATCAGTTGTAATGTTTACAACAGGCACGGATGATGCTTTGAGTATTACGTTATAACTATCATTGCTGCCGATTGTTAGATTAGCTCCTTTAGTATTACCACCATCTAGTATCCAATTAGCGCTATTTGTATTAGTCGTTGTGTAGTTTGAATTCCATTGATTGCTATTACCTCCTAATGCTGTTATAGTGCCATTGCTGCTAATGGCACCGTTGACTGTTACTTTGCTGGCTTCAACTTCCAAAACGTTGGTACGGTTTGTATTATTTGTCCCTGCACCTACTACAAACAATGCATTATTGTTTGGATTATTATATTTACCCACAACAGCTTGATGAGATGTACTGCTAAGTGAAATTAATCCCTCACCGCCTAAAGCCACAGAATTATTACCAAATACAGTATTGTAGTCTCCGGCAAATGTACCAGATTTATCACCTAGAACAACACCCCGCCAACCTAATCCATATGAGAAGTTACCATAACTCTCTGATGTTCCTAGCACCACATTCTTCACCATGCCTCCACTCAACCAATTGACACTGCCCACATTCCATGGTTCTCTTTCAAAATAAAAACCGGTAGTACCAAATGTAGGACGATGTACTGTATCTTGTGAACCACCATATAATAGCCAGCCAGCAGTACCGGATGCAGAGAATGGCCAGGATCTATTTTCGAAGGAATAGCTATCCATTAAATTGCCAATAGAGAATTCCAAATCTGTTCCATTAACAGACACTACATATGCATCAAAGTATCCACTACGAACACCAGTAGGAAATGTGCCTTGTACAAATGTAGTTATTTTATCCGAAGATATAATACCTGTTCCTATGGGTGAGGAGGAAGGCATTAAAGGAGGTATCCATAATGTAAGAGGAGCTCCTGTTTTATATCCGGTTAGTAATGCACTGCTTGTGAAGCGAGCCAACATGTGCTTGTTAATACCTCGGTAACTGCCTGTAAGCCCTACATATTGTGTACTAGGATCTGTGCCTATTTGACTTGTTACTAAACTTACACCTGGATTACCTCCATTGGTACGAGATAACAAGCTTACTGTTTGTATGTTTTTTTGAGCTGGCTGCCAATTGTCGCCATTGCCAATGTAAGCAGTGAATTGAAATGAAGACAATGCAGCATTGGCAGATATTTGGGTGACTTGACAGTTGTATGAAGCAGCAACTAGTCCTACTAATCCAGGATTAATAGTCAATCCAACCACTTCACCAACATTAAGCAGATTGTAATTACCTGTACCCACATCCCGGCTCACCAACAACTTGACACCAGATACACCGTCAGTCCCAGTGACCCGGTTGGCTTCTCTGGTATCAAGGAAACCACTGATAGCAGTTATGGTGGTGTTGTATTGATACTGAGGTAGTGTATGCACCATGAATCTGTTGGTGTAAGGGAACTGATAACCATACACATTGGTAGCGTTGCCTCCATTGATCATTTGCCATGCTTGTGTGCTATTGGAAGGCGATCCTTGCCATTGCACGTGACAATGATCTGATCCTCCAGTGAAATTGTTAATACCTGCCCGGAATGACATGGCATGGGTCACTCGGGCACGTCCATCACTTTCAAATGTGGTGCCCGGATCAAATGCATTCACATTCTGAATGTACAGGCCATATGTGCCTATATTAGGCAAATTTCTAGGAGAGTTGTTATAATCAACAGCATGACCTTTGATAATAAACCCGCCTGGAGATGCAAATGTACCTTGAGAGTCAAAATAACCAGAATTATCAATCAGAGTAGAGCTTAATGTTGGATAAGCTGAATTCTTTACAAATGTAGCAAAATTAGGAGAAAAGAGATTACCTCCGGAACCTACGCTTAAAGTACCGGTCATAGTATCACCAGATAATTTTACATACTGACTACCTAGTGCGTAAGAAGCGCTTACTGTACTCCAATTAGACCAGATGGCACTATTGGTATTTGTTGTAGTGTAATTGCTGTTCCATTGATTGCTATTACCACCTAATACTGTTGCAACACCATTGCTGCTAATAGCACCATTGACTGTTAATTCAGCTGATGGGAAGCTTGTGTTTATTCCTACCTGTCCTAAAGGATTACCTCCACCTTGCGCATTACCTACATGCAATACTTCAACGCCGTCTCCATCATAGAAACTAGCTATATCATAAGGACCAGCAGCTTGATAAACATATAATGCAGGTCCTGGTCCAAGACTAACAACACTCAAAGCACTCGTAGTAGTAAAGACAGTATTTTGAAAAGTACTAGTACCTAAGGCTGTTAAATTACCTTGAACAGTTACATTCTTTTCAAATACAGTATCTTGGTTGGTATAAGCAATATTATCTGGTATACCAGTAAATGCTGTTGTTTGTGTGGTGTTGTCTGGGAATGTTAAACTACCAACACCATTATCAAAAGTCCACCCACTAAAATCGGTAGTAGTGTTTCCGTCTAATATATTGGTAATTCTTCGCCCAATAAGAACATTAGAATTCACTATAACTTGATTTCGTCCTATAAGACTACTATTTTCATCTATGGAATTAGTAATTACTTGTTCCATGACAACATCATTATCTACTGCAAATCTACCTTGTGATATAAGACTACCACCTCCACCTAACGAATTCGTAACTCCATATTCCATGACAGCCTTGTTACTATCTAATGTGACTTTACCTCCAGCTGCTAGAATGATATCATCAACAGTACTGGTAACTCCGCTTGTAATAGTAGTCCCAGCATTACCTACTTCAATTTGTGATCCTGACGAAAGACTTGACCCATCGCCTAACGAATTAAAATTTAAATTGCTAATAGTAGAATTATCAATGGTAAGATTATCTGGAAAAGTCACAGCACCGTTACTGCTCAATACTACCTGATAAGAACCGCTGACTAATCTATCTGTATACTCACCACTTAATGCAGACAAGCTAACTGTATTACCATTAGAAATAGATAGCTGTGCATTGCTTTCGTTAAAGTATAAGGTCTGATTATCTAAATCAGGTTGTAAAGCGAAAACATCTAATAAATTTACTCCTCCGGATAGGTAATTACCATTTACATTTAAATCGCCGTTCATGGTACCACCGTTAGCATATTGAACTGCTACTGTACCACCACCAGATTCACCCATCATTCCTACGGCTTTTTTAATATACTTTTCTGCGTACTCCTCAATAAGCTTTTTAATCTCTGTTACTTTAGTATCTTCTTTTTCTATCTGAATACCATCTTTAATCTTCTCTAATTCCTCAACATAATTTTGTGTATTTTTATTCTTTTTAGTCTTAGGTTGATTTAAAACATTTACATACTTTTTGATATCTTCTTGCTCTTCGCTTTTAACAGGGGAAACAGATAAAGAAGAAACTGAAGATGTCGTTGTTTTATCTTGTGATATTTCTCTTGGCTTAGCTAATATACCCTTAAGCTTACCTACAAAATCTTGAAAATTATTTTCTTCTTCAGAAACAACTTTTATTATATTACTTGTTAGAGGTGTTATTTGAGTAGTAGATAATGCGGGGACATTTTCTTTATTTGTTACAGTTGACTCAATTTTTTCTTTAATTGTTAAAATTAAATTATCTAAAGAAGATTTAGATTCATCGATACTAGCTTTAGGGTCATTAACCCTTTCCATAATTTGCTTATGTTCTTTACTAATTTTTATCTTCTCGGAGAGATCAGATATAAAATTTAAAAAAGGGTCTTTTTCCACCATTATATTTAGTTGTTTCTGATAATATTCAATTACTTAGCTCTACAAAAAACCTGTTAAAGTAGTCAAAATTACCAGATTTTAGCACATCTATAGGTGCCATATTACGAAATGTTTTATTTGGCGTTGACATCCACAAATCTAACTGACTATCGCTTTCAAGAAAACTACGTACTTTAGATACTATTTCTTTTTGTTTTTCTGACAGATTTGTAATATCCATAAATTTTAATGCCGAAAACAATCAAATTATTAAGAATTCTAGCAACCTTAGAAGGTTGATTGTTTTTATCAACCCACCAAGCATTGGTTTCTCTCATATAAATAATTATGCTTCTGTGTTTTATATATCAATTATAATCTTTAATTTATTTAAAATGTTATAAATACTAATTAGATGTCTTTACCTATCTTTGCAGTTAATAAGAATTCTAAGCTTGTTATTAAAAAATCAACAGGTCAAGATCCTATTGCTCCTGTACTACCTACACCTACAGGTACGATAACACCAACTCCTACAACAACTCTTACTCCTACGATAACGGTAACTGTAACACCATCAATTACCATGTCACCAACGGTAACACCTACTGTTACAAAAACTAGTACTCCTACACCAACTCGCACACCTATAAAAACGCCTTCACCAACAGTTACGCCAACTCGCACCCCTACACCAACTATTACTATTACAAAAACATCAACACCAACGCCTACAGTAACTAGTACAGTTACCCCTTCTCTTACCATAACATCATCTCCAACTAGGACACCTACCCCTACAATAACTTCAACTGCAACTCCTACTATTACTCCTACAACAACTGTTACACCTACGCCTACGGTTACATTGACTTCTTCTCCAACACCTACTATTACACCTACAGAAACAGTAACGCCTACACCTACTATTACACCTACAGTAACCCCGACCATTACGCCCACCATTACAATTACAATTTCACAGACACCTACACCTACTGTGACGATTTCAAATACTCCATCAGTTACACCTTCTATTACACAGACAGCTACAGTTACCCCAACAGAAACAATTACATCTACCCCGACTCCAACACCTACAGTAACAATTTCAAACACTCCTTCAGTTACACCGACAGAAACAGTTACTCCAACAGTTACTCCTACAGAAACAGTAACTTCAACACCTACCGTTACACCTACTGTAACTATATCACAAACGCCCACAGTTACACCAACAGTATCCCTTACACCAACAGAAACTGTTACACCTACAATTACTGTATCTGTCACACCGACTGAAACTGTTACCCCGACGGTGACTCCCACGGTCACGCCCACGATTACCCCCGTAGTATCACTAACACCCACTATAACACCTACAAATACTATTACACCTACTCCTACAATAACAGTAACGCCTACGGTTACACCTACTAATTCAGTTACTCCAACAGTTACACCTACTGTAACTACAACACCGTTTGCAACTGTAACACCTACTGTAACTAAGACACCTACACCCACGGTAACACAAACTGTAACGCCTACTCTCCCAATAGTATGGGATGGGGTGCTAGAGTTCCCTGATAGCGTAACTGATACTATGTCTGTTCCTTATGATGGTAAATTAGACTTTAAACAATCTGCAACTATTATTCCTGGCATATCATGTTTTTATCAGAACCCAACAAATGTAGATACATCACCGGTTACTTCAAGAACATATGTATTATCTGCATATAAGTTCCCAGCAGAGCAACATCTTATCACAATTCAGGTTACCAATCAATACTATTACGGTAGATTCTTTGGCATAAAATATCCAAGCGGTTGGTGGACAGTATATGGCGATGCAAATCAAGGAGCTCCATATACTAACGGTACACCAACGTTTATTAGTTTCGTTGAAGGCACTGGGCCTTCTATATATATGATGAGAGATAGTTACTTTAATAAATAAAAATGATAGAAAAAATACATACTGAAAGATAAATATTATTATGGCAATACCTCCAGATTTTAGAGCGTTAAATAGTAGTATAACATCCAATGCTTTAGCGTTTTCTTCGTTTAAAAGAATTTTAGCTCGAGGAGCTGGATCGAGAGTTGGAGCAGGTCTGCCAAAGCCCACGCCAACTAATACCCCGACAAATTCCCTTACCCCGACAAACACCCCGACAAATTCTGTTACACCCACATTAACCCCGACGGTAACTAATACCCTAACACCAACTATTACACCTACTCTCACGAGGACACCTACTACTACAGTTACTCCTACGATTACACCTACTATAACTTTAGCTCCCATGGATTTATCGTATGTTTATAATACAGACCCAGCGTCATTCCCGTGGGGATCTGTAGATAGTAAGGATGTGTATGGTTTTGCTAGTGAGTTTATACAACCAGGTACTGCATTATTCTTTAATGGGCAGGTACCTTATGTGACTTTTAATGATCAGGTACAAAGTTCAATTTATCTCGATGGCGATGTTCTTATACCTGCCTTATTTTATAATAAATCTAGATTGACTGATCCTGAACAAGTTGCTATAGGTGTTGCTATTACTAATACTGTTGATGGCCCGGGATTCTTTGATAATGGCCCTTATAGAGATATTAATAACGGTGGTACAATTATTGCTTATGGTAATTTACAACCCGGTAGAGTAAATCTATATACTGGAAAATTACGCCCATAATCTTAAATTCTTAAATGAACATTACTATTCCTAAGGGAATATCTACAATATATTATTCAGGTTCTTTAGAGATAGCTTTAGATACTTATAAAAGCTATATTAATCAGGTTTTAGAAATACATGATGACGGGCTATGGTTTAAATTATATAACCCCGCGCTTCCTGAATTTAGTGATCTTTCTTCTCTTACCCCCTCTTTATCTTATGAGTTTACAGCATATTCTGACTTTATAATAACTGTATAAATTATAGGTTTGAATATAAATACTTTATAGTATGGCTACAGTTTCAATAACTAAAATTAAAATCAGACGGGGTACTGATTTAGATAGACAGCAAGTTATATTAGATTCAGGTGAAATAGGTTATACAACTGACCCCGATTCACGTAGACTTTTTGTTGGAGATGGAAGCACAAAGGGTGGTAATCCTGCAGGGATTAAATTTTATACTGGAGCTTTAAATGACGCCAACCCGGCTCTTACCACCGCGCAAGTTGGTGATTTAATATTTAATACCACAGACAGTAAGATGTATGCTCTTACAGGTTATACAATAGATAATTTACCTGATTATGAAAATCCTTTAGCTTATCAATTTGTTGGATCGCGAATTGATGGTTCATCTATAGAATATTCAAATAGTGGATCATTAAGAATTAAACAAAATGGCGTTACTCAAACGCATATCAATAATAATGTTATCGATAATACAAAAGGTTTAACAAGATCGTCCTCTACAGGTCCTATTAGTGTTGGAATAGATAATTCTACTATACAATTTACTAGTGGTCAAATCGCTGTAAATGTACCTGTGGTTGCAAGTCAGATTAATTTCGGGAGTATTAATACTGTAGGCCAGACAATTAATGCTAGTGATTTATCGTTTACAGGCCTTCCTACAACACCTCAATACCCTGGTACTTTGTATGTGGAAGGCGGCTATTTAAGGATATCATAATATGGCAATAGAAATTACATCAGAGTCAATAGTTAAAGTCTTAATAAGAAGGGGTACAGATTCTGAAAGACAATTAACCACACTTACTGAAGGTGAGTTAGGCTATAGTATAGATACACAGCGTTTGTTTATCGGTGACGGCATTACTGCAGGAGGAGTTGTAGCAGGTAATAAGTTTTTTGGAAAAGTAGGGACCCCGTCTTCTTATAATTCAATTGCTCAAGATGGTGATATGGTTTATCAAACCTCCGGTCTAGCTAATGCCGAGAGATTGGTAGCTTATAATAAAGGCAGTAATACCTGGGTGGATGTGCATCCTCAGCCGTACCGCGGTTATATTACAAACTCTATCGCTTGTTTAGAGAAAAGCAGTCAAAATGGGAAGTGGCGAGTAGCAAGAAGCTTTGTGGATGATTCAATCTCTCCTCCTAGCGGGTTAACGTTTAAGTATGATGATGATTTAGGACCAGGTTCATTAAACTCTATTACACAATTATATAATAGATTTGATTTTGATTCTAGATTTATATCTCTTTGCGCATCTATACTTCCTTTGAGTGGTAGTTTTTATTTTGGAAATTATAATACTAAAGCAGTTTCAAATAATTTAGAAGCTTCCGTTAACATAGATAATTCGCTTTATATTAACGGTAATGTCCCCGGTGCACCTTATCAAATTAAGATCTTTGCGCAAGATCCGAGAAAAAGTACTGTATCTACATTTGAAGCTATAAGTGGAGGCTTAGATATACGTTGTAGTGGAAGCAATAATTCACAAAATACTTTACCTCTTAGCTTATCTATAGGTAAAAATACGGGTTATCAGCTTCAGTATAATCAAGCTATAAACACCTTGCAGACTGTATTTTCTGCTGCTCCAGGCCGTGGTGGATATGGGATACCAAATTTTGATTTTAGAGGTATTACAAGATTTAGCGATAATGTTTATATTACTCCTAGTTCTGATTTAACAATTTATGGTAATTTATCTGTATTTGGTGATGCAACCTATATAGACACTACGGTATCTACAACAAGCGCAGTAAAAATTATTAATCATAATAATAATGTTGTAGCTTTATTGGTAGAGCAACTTAACACCGATGCATTTGATAATCAAGCTATTGCTATATTTAAAATAGGAAGCGCACCAACTAGACCTAATTTAACGTTAAGGGATAATGCATATGTGGGTATTAATAGTCTTGAAACTGAAAATTGGTCGAATAACGGACAGATTAATTTCAATGTAACAGGGAGTTCGGTATTTAGAGATCATCCCAATTATCCAGGAACAGGCACTTCGTTTACCGTTTTAAACGATAATATTGTTTTAGGTAATGCTAGTGATCAAAACTTTTCAACTATTACTGGATATGCTAATAGGATGGATTTATATGCTACAGGCGGATTATCGGTTTACGGTGGTGATATTGTTGCTTTCGCTACATCTGATTCAACTCTTAAGACAAATATTGAGCCTATTCAAAATTCTTTAGATAAGGTTAATAAGTTGAATGGCGTGTTGTTTGATTGGAATGAAAAAGCTGAAGAAAAATACGGTAAAGTTGGTAGAGAAGCAGGCGTTATAGCTCAAGAAGTTGAAGCTGTTCTTCCTGAGGTTGTCACAACTAGAGACGACGGTACTAAAGCTGTAAGATATGAGAAGCTTGTACCTCTACTTATTGAAGCAATAAAAGAACTTAATAAAAAAGTGGAGGCTAAAAATGCCGGGTCTAGATAATATTAGTACATATATTTATCCTGGTAATCCATTAGCACGATTATCCGTAGGTAGTACAGGCGGAGATGGACATAGTCTTAATATATTAAGGAATTTTAGATCAGACTCGGGTGTTAACGTCAATACAAGCGTTGACTATCTTAGAACATTTTATAGAGATTATACTCAAAATAGTTCAGCTAATAATCGTCCTATTAGTTTTTCGCAATTTAGAGGTGGATTGGTTTTTAGAATGAATATTATACAATTTAGTGAATGCTCAAGTAACGGGCCATACCATAATAGAAGTGACGGTGTACTTCGATTACAAGTAGTAGGGGGAAGTGGAAGTACTTTTACTCTCGGAGACATGACTGGTCAGCAGACTATTGCAAGTGGTGGTATAGCATCCTGGACAAACCTAGGAGGAACATATGATAATGTTCCTAGAGGTAGCTATAATCTTACTATTACCGATAATGGAACATCTGTTCCAATTGCAATGGTTTCTGTTACATGTTATGAAGCAGGCTACGGTATTTCGAATATTGTCTATCAGGGTAATACATACAATAGATTTAATCCAATATTTTACAATAAAAATTAAAGCATGAATAGTATTGTAGATATACTAATTGAAAAGAGTAGTGCGGGTGAAGTGTTTGTAGTTTATCAAGAAGAGCCTGATATTGTGCTGTATATACCCTTTACAACTAAAAATGGTGTAAATATAAATAACAGTTTGATTATAGGAGAAAATTTTATTGAGAATAAATTAATATTTTTAGAAAAGAGTAAAATTATAGGTATTAATTGGTTTAAAGATACACAAGAAAATTATTTAAACCAGCAAAAAATTGATATATATAAAAAAATTGAATTATATGATAATTTAATTAACGACTTAAAGTTTATATATAATTATGATAAAAAATTTATTATATATGATACTTCTGAAATTTCTCTATTTAAAATACCTTTTAATGTAAGATCTATTAAAGAGATAGAAACATGTGAAAATATAGAAGAACGAAAAGCGCAGTTTAAATTAGTAATAAAGAAACTTAATAAAAAAATGGAGGCAAAAAAAACATTACGTTAGTAGTATTTTTTAAATTTTTATGACAGAAACAGAAAATACTACATCTTATTTAAAAGCAAAAGAGAATTGGATACGGAGCTTTGTCGATTATGAATATAACTCTAGATTAAAGCAAGGTAAAGAATACGTAATATTTACCGACGAGGAAATTAATACTATGTTAAATAGTTTACCCCACAACAATAAATTTTAGAATATAAATTCATGAGCGAAATAGTAAATTTGTTAACTAAAAGATCATTAGAATCTAAGTGTTTTGTGCATTATTTTATTGATGATGAAAGACTTGAATATCCTTTTTTATATCAAAATACTAACAATAACTTTATAGAAGGTTTAGATTTTGTTTTTAATAAACCTTTAAAATTAGATTCCTCTATAATAACAGGGTTTTCCGAATTTAAAGAAGAGGATAATAATTTTAATAAAAAAGTTTCTTTTATTAAAGATCGCTATAACGCTATTCAAGTTTTATTAAATGATTATAAATTTAACTATAGCTCTGACATAGATAAGGTCATTTATTCGGATAATCCTTACTCAACGTTTTTAATTGCATTTGATGCTAAAAATTCTCTTAATTTAAAAACCTCGGATAATATCGCGTCTGCTAAAAGCGGTTTTAAAAATATAATTCAAAAAGCTGTTGAGCGAGCTAAAACAGTAATTATGTCTGAAATAGAAAGCTATAGAGCAGAAAACCAAGAAAGTGAATCTGAAATTAACATGATTCTAGATATTTTAAATGAAGTTGTCAATAATTTAGATTTAGATCAAGAAACACCATTTGATTTAATAATGAATTCTTGGCCTGCTTTATTAGCTCCAAACCCATTCATGGTATATAGCTAATAGATTTTTGATAATATTAAATAATTAATTAAGTGTAAAGTTTTACTTTTAATAACTGTTTGCAAACAAAACAGCTTAAGAATACGTAATCAATTAGACAATTTGTATGCAAATAAACAATATTTGCAAAAATTTAATATTGAGCCTATTTTTATTTCTTCCGCAAACGAACAAATAGAAATAGAGCATTTTAAGCATTTAAAGGTTAATGTAGAAGAAAAATATAACAATCTTTATAAAAAAATTTATTTAGCTTTTAAAGAAGTTTATAATAATTTTAATTTTGATTATATTTGCAAAATAGATGATGATACTGTTTTTAATATTAAGAATTATAATTCAACGTTAATAGATACATACGACTATATAGGAAGAATTATAAAATCTTATTCATCTCAGATTACTCTATCATACAATCTTTTTATGATGAATAGAAAAATAAATCTTATTCCAAGTTTATTTGATAAAGAATTTAAATTTGCGTCTGGGGATTGTTATTTTTTGAGTAAGAAAGCTATTAGAATTTTATTAGAACAGGAAAATGTAATAAACGCATTAAATTTTGAACTAATATGTGAAGATCAGCTTTTTGGCTATTTACTAAATAATAAAGATATTTTAATTAATAATATTATAGAGAGCAATTCTTTTATTGAAAATAATTTACTTCAAGTAACAAAAGATTGGATGTCTTGTCATCCGGTAAATGAAACTGTTTTTAATTTTTTTATTAATAAATCTAGCATAGAACAAATAGAACTTTTTAAAAAATATCAAACGATAAATTTAAATTCGCGTATAGCATATTTTTCTAAATTAGAAAATGAAATTAAAAAAACTGTTGTAGATTTTTTTAATTCTAAAAAAAATATAGGGCTTGGCTAATGATTAATAAACTTAAATTAAAAAAAGAATTTCTATACTTACAAAAAAATATTAGAAATAATATTAGATGTACGGATTATTGCTACAAAGGCCATTCAATAGTATTCGATAATATTGTAAGTAAATATATTAATTTTTTAATGATTTTTAAAAAATATATGTTTAAAGATGATACGTTTTATAATTTTATTAATGATATGTATCTTTATTCCTTAAAGCATAATAAAGAACTTAATATTATTAAAACTGATGAGCTAGAAGATTACGCTAGTGGTAATTTTCAGGAAGATATAGTCTTAGATTATAATCCAGGAAAAAGATACCCTAAATTAGACATAGTTTTGGGTGTTATATCTGGTATTCCTGCAGTAAATATTAAAGTTTGGGTAGAAATAATGAAAGGTACTATAAGAAATTTAAACAGTAGTATTGTTCATACTACTTCAGGATTTATGTTAAAATGAACTTAAATGGCGTAATAATTTTTATATATACTACATCCTTAAGATCTTCTTATGCAAGAGAAATTAGTAAAATATTTAAATGTTATGATGTAGAACATTATTTTGTTTATCATAAATCTGATAAAATTATTCGGGTTGAACCTTTTTTAGAGTTTTCGGACTCTGAAGTATATGAGAATATATCGTTAAAAACATTTAATTGTTTAAACTTTTTTATAAAAACTAATAAAAATATTTTTATTAAAATAAATGATGATTGCTTTTTAGATATTAATAAATTAAAAAAATTAGACATAGAAGACTGTAATTATATAGGTGGAATGATAGACAAAACAAACACTAGAGAAGAAGAATATAATAATAAAATTCATTATTATAAACTACGTGATAATAAAAAATGTTTTCCAAAGAAATTAAACAAAATAAAATACATGGAAGGAAGCTTAGTCATTTTAACTAGAGAGCTAGTAGTTCATCTTTTAAATAATTATACAAAAAAAGATTTTACCAATTGTCTTGAAACCTTTATAGGAGAAGATGAAAGAATAGGGCTGTTTGTCTCTACATATCAAAACCTTAAAATAAAGAACCTAAAAATGTTAGCGGATATTAATATGGATATTACTAATGAGTTTTTATCTATTCATCCTTTACATTTTTTATTTTTCAAAAAAATACATTCAATATTAGATAGTGAAAAGTTGCCTTATTTACAGAAGATCAATATATTTAACGACTATACATTAAAAGAGCATTTTTTTTCTAAATTAAAATATTGATTATAGTGTTTATTTAAAAAAATATTTTTTTCTTTATGTCCGTTAAAAAAATATGATGTGTAATGTACGGCTTTAGCGTTTAATATGTTTTTTAAATTTTCTTTATCAAAGTAAGCTAAAGTGTTCCATCTGGAGTCTATTTCATGTACATCTTTAAACCCTGATTTAGCTAGCTCGTAATTTACTAAGTATTGTTCGGTAGGAGATGGATTTATAACATTAAAGAACGGTGTTTTACAACTATTTTCGTTAAAAACTGTTTTACAAAACTCTATATATGTCTTAGGAATTCCCATTAACCCGCAGTTAAATTTAAAGAATTTTTGTTCATTTAAACTATTAATATTTTTTAATTTTACTGCAGTATCTATTGCTAAATTTATTTTCTCTAAATTTAAATAATTTAATATATTATCTGCATTATTCTTAGGTAATAGGTCTAAATCCCAAGATAAAATAAAATCATCGTTTATAATATCATGCGCCTTAAGCTTATACCACGAGGGGTGCGCATCGCAGAGTTTTTCTTCTAGAAAAAAATATTTTAAATTGTGTTTTTTGAAATAATTAACTAATAATTCGGAGCACTTTTTATACACTTCATTATTACCAATCCGCACAACAAATATAGTCATAGTTTAATATTAAATTTTTTTCATAAATATTTACATGATTCCTAAGATTATCCATCAAATTTGGATTGGCAATAATACTCTTCCTGCTAGATGCAAAGGTTATATTGATTCAATAAAAAAAAATTTTAAAGAGTATGACTATATAATGTGGGATGATGATAAGGTAGCTTTATTCTTAAAAGAATTTTTTCCTAAAGTTTTTACAAAATATAACACGTATAGTAATAATGCAGAAAAGTCTGATATTGCTAGATATTGTATTCTATATAAGTTAGGAGGCTTTTATTTTGATATAGACTATGAATGTTTTAAAAGCTTTTCTGAAATTATAAATTTTAATGATTATAGTCTTTTCGTTTTTTATGACGATGAGTATTTTAAAGACTCTTTTGGTCTTAATAATATTTTTACAAACTCTGTTATAGGAGCTACTCCGGATAATAATTTTATTAAACAATTAATAGACAGTATTTTATCAGAGATTCAGTATAAAATAACAAAAAAACTATATGCAAGAGCTCTTGATAAAATAGATGATACTATTTGCAAGACCGGGCCTATCTTATATACACAAGTTTTCCAGAGACTAAAAAAAGATAAAAATATTTTTATAGGCAGTAATTATCAATTTATTAATAAAACAACTAGCAAAGAAGAAAAATTCGGTCAACATCATTGCATTCATTCATGGTTATGAATATCGCTATTATAGGAAATGGTCCCGATATTAATAAAATAGAAAATTGGGAAAAAGAGTTAGCAGATAAAGATATAATAATAAGAATAAAGCGAGGAGGGCCAAAAAAAATATATAATGAAAGTTTATTTACCAATAAAAAACATTTTCTTTTCCTGAGAGAATTTTACAACATCTTACAACTCGATTCAAATGATATTGACTATATTCTTAAGTATTACGAGCCTATAATATATAATACAAATTCAGATAATATTGAATCTATTAAGAGAGCTCTTAAAAAGCTTAAATGTAATGATGAATCATTTTTAAGAATTGTAAAGTCTTTTGAAGCAGTAAAAAATAAAAAGATTATAAACGCAGAAAGACAGATAGATACTCTTTTAATAGATTTAAAAGAAAAATACTTACCCGATCCCTTGACATTTTCTACCGGTGCAGTAGCAATACTATATTTTAGAACCCTCTATGAAGACGCAAATATATTTCTATATGGCTTTAATTTCGATCATAATCTAGGATGGTTTTGGGATACTAACCATAAACACGGAGAGATGCATGATTTTAAAATAGAAAAGAAAATTTTGTTTGAGAATTATAATATAAAAAACGTTATAATAGTATGAAATTTGTATAAAAACTAGCTGATTATATATGAAAATAGCAATTTTAGGAAACGGCCCGTCTTTGAATAGTATTAAAAACTGGAACTTAGAGCTTAAAGATAAAGATATTATAGTTAGAATTAAGGGAGGCGGTACTAAGCATATTTATAGCGATGAGCTTTTTAAGATAAAACATTATATTGTTTTTAGAGATTTTTATTCTCTAGCCAGACACTCTCGAGAAGATGTAGAGCATGTTTTTAAAAATTATACAGTACTCTCACTCGACAATACCAACACATCTTCTATTTATAGAATTCTAAATTTCTTAAAAACCTTTAATGCTACCTGTAAGACAGTCTTAAATATAAAAAAGACTCAATTAATACTAGCTTCTAAAAAAGATAATTTGTTTTTTAATAAAATAGAAAAAATGTATTTAAATAACCTTACTCTTTCTACAGGTATGAGAACTATACTGTATTTTTATAACAATTTTAAAGACTCAAAAATTTATTTATACGGTTTTGATTTTGATAATTCTAAAGGTTGGTTTTTTGATGTATTACATAAGCATAGCAGCAACCACAACTTTGAAATTGAAAAAGATATTTTATTTAAAAAGCTTAACGTCAAGAATATTAAAATTAAATGAATATAGTTATTTTAGGAAACGGATACTCTATTAATGCTGTAGCTAACTGGGATAATATAATTAAAAAAGCCGATATAGTTGTAAGAATAAAACAAGGAGGTTTAAAGAAAATATATAGCAAAGAGCTGTTTAATATTGAACACCATCTCATACTTCAACGATCCTACTATCTCAGAAAGCTTTCTCCTACTGAAATAAATTTCATAAAAAGGTACTATAAAGTAGTTTTTTTTAAATTGTCGGAGAATGAAAAACAATTTATCGCATCAAATAATATAAAAGAAGTAATTAAAGCAACTCCCTATACCCGACATACTTGTTCATCTCTAAAAACCCTTACAGAAAGTATAAGAGATAAAAAAATATTAACTTCTGATGAATATAATTTCATTAAAAATATTGCTAAAGCGTATAAACTACCAAATTTTAATTTTTCATTAGGTTTTCTTGCTATTCTCTACTATACAAGAGCGTATCCTGATGCTAAAATTAATTTATATGGATTCGACTTTAATACTAATACAGGGTGGTTTTGGGATAAGACACATACACACAGCAAGCATCATGATTTTAGCATGGAAAAAGACATTTTATTTAATAAGTTATTATTAAGGAATGTGTTTGTAAATGACTATTAATAAAGTTTTTATAGGATATGATAGCAAGGAGACTGAGGCATACGAGGTATGTAAATATTCAATTGAAAAATACAATAAAAACAAAAACCTTGAAATTATCCCTATAGTAAAAAAGGATTTAATTAGTAAAGGTATTTATAAGAATTGTGAATCAGGGCTATCTTCAACAGAGTTTTCGTTTACTAGATTTCTAGTGCCTTATTTATCTAATTACAGCGGGTGGTCAGTTTTTGTAGACTGCGACTTTATTTTTTTAGATGATATTAATTCTATTTCCTCATTTCTCGATACAACGCATACTCTATTTGTAGTAAAGCATGATTATACTCCTAAAACAGACAAAAAAATGGAAAGTAAAATTCAAACCATATATCCGAGAAAAAATTGGTCGAGTTTGATGGTTTTTAATTGTGAACATACTTCTATTAAGACGCTTACACCTGATTTGATAAACACTTCTTCCGGTCTTTATCTTCATAGATTTATGTGGCTGGACGATAAGTTCATTGGCAATCTTCCATATAAGTTTAATTTTTTAGTTGGTTATTACGACAAAAATACAGTATCACCTATAGGTGTACATTTTACTGATGGAGGTCCGTGGTTAGATTCTTATAAAGATGTAGAATTCAGCGCAGAATACTTTAAATTATTAAAGGAATATAAAAATGGAATACGAAATTAAAAACCTATTATTAACCCCTGCGCAGAATAATCCATGGAAACATTGGATTTGTGAAGACTTTTTTTCACAACAACATTTAAACGAATTTCTTAATTTGTTTAAGAATTACGTTCCTCAACCCGATGTAATAAAAAGAAATAAAGAAAAAAAACTTTTAAGCGATAAGATTTTGTTTCCAGATTTTTATTGGTTTGAAGAGGGTAGACATTCTTGCTTTTGTAATGTAACGCAGAAAATGATAAGCAAATTTGCATTCTTAAGAGAAATTTCTGATATATTTTTAAAAGAAGAAATTATTAAGCATTTCTGTGAACATAGAGGAGATGATAGAATAAGAAACGGTTATCTTAGAATTCAAATAATTCGAGATATGCCTGGTTATAAAATAGCATCACATCCCGATAGCAAGAGTAAGCTTTTGACATTTCAATGCTATTTTCCTACTACTACTAATGAATCAATAGGAACACAGCTATATAACAAAGAGGGGGAATTAGTCAATGAGATTACCTATAAGCAAAATTCTTCTTATTGGTTTATACCTGTACAAGAAGGTGATGTCACTCTTCATGGGTTTTGTAATAGAGAAATATTACATAATAGAGATTCTATAATGATAAATTATATGTCTGATCAATTCAATGCTGCTAATGGTGTTAAAGAATGCTTTAGAATTTAATGAAATTAATATCATCAAGGCCTAATTGGAAAAAAATATTTCCTTCTCTTACAATAGCATCATACCCTAAATCTGGTAGAACTTGGCTAAGGTATATTTTTTATAATTTACCTAATTATGATAAAATTAACTTTTCACATTGGCCAATGTTTTTAAACAAACTTTCCGGAAATAATAATAGCTGGCTTAACTGGTCGCCTCTCTGTAAAAATATTCTTAATTATGAAATTAAAAAAGATGTTTTTAATAGTAATTTTAAAGTAGCTTATTTAAAAAGAGATCCTAGAGATGTTTTGGTTAGCTACTTTTTTCAAATAAACGGGCGTGAAAGCCATAAACACCGTGTTAATAGTAATATAACAATCTCTGAATTTATTAGACACCCTCTATATGGTGCAGAAGTACTTAAAAAATATAGAGACGTTTGGGATAATTTGGCATTATATAACAACATTTTAACCATTAACTATGAAGATTGTATTGACAATACCTTTTTGGAGGTTAAAAAAATTATAAATTTTTTTGATTTTAAGATAAGCGATGAAAATATAAAAACCTCTGTAGATAATGCTTCTTTTAAAAAAATGAAGGCATTAGAAGAAAGCAATAAATTTCCAGAATTTTGGTTACAAAAGCAAAATGATCATTATAAGTGTAGAGTAGGCCGTCCTAATAATTATAATTCATATTTAACTAAGGAGGATTTAAAGTATATTAATAATATTTTTAATTTATGAACCTTAATCATATAGAATATGAAATTGTAGATCACTGTAATCTCGCATGCGAAAATTGCAGTCATTTTAGCTATTTAAAGCCAAAAAAGTTTGTAAGTTTAGATAATTTCGAAGCAGATTTAAAGGCTATAACAAATAAATTTACATTAAATAGGTTTACTCTAATAGGAGGTGAGCCTACTCTACATCCAAAATTAATTGAACTTATAAAATTAGCTAAAACATATTTAAACAATACAGAATTGAGAATCGCTACTAATGGTATTAAGCTTATTAATAAGTCAGATATTTTTTATAAGCTTTTAAATTTGTTAAATGTACGAATTATTTTATCTAAATACAATTTAAACGTTAATTATAACAAGATAATTGATAATTGTAAAAAATTTTCGGTCAAGCTAACTGTAAAAGAACAAGGTATAAATGGTTTCTTTGAAATACTAGATAGCACAGGTCAAGTTAATTCTGAAGATAGTTTTAAGGCTTGTAGAGAGCGGTTTTTCTGTCCAACATTTTTTAAAAATAGATTATATACTTGTTCTTATTCAAAATCTTCTAGCTTTTTAACATCTATAAATAAGCTTCCCAAAGAAGCAGTGGATGAGGGTATATCTATAGATAGTTCTGATGATGAAATATCTAAGTACCTATCAAAACCAGTTATTACTTGTAAATACTGTAAGGTTAGAGATGTAACAAAGCCGTGGAAACTAGTTAAATAAATAATTTTAAAAAAACACTTTAAACCGAGTATCTTTAAAAGTATCGTAAAAACTAGTATAGTTATTAATAATTTGATTAAGAGGTTTTTTTTCTAGCTTAAAGTATTCTGTAGAAGCATTAAAGGAATGTTTTAAACCTAGATATTCTTTTAAACCATTTAATTCATTAGATATATCATGGCTTAAATCTTCATAATATATTTCAGTATATGGTATAGAAAGTCTATCTAATTCTATTTTTATATCAATATCGAATAGTTCTAATTTCTTATAAAAAGCGAAAAACTCTTCTTCATTACAATAGATAGATTGTATTTCTTTTTTTTGCTTCATCAATAAACTTGCGTATTGTTCCAAAGTATTTCGTCGTTTTAATAATATAACTCTTACATCCTTGTTAATGTGTTTAAAGATTGTGAGAAGATTGCATGACAGGGCTAAATCTAAATTTGCAAAAATACCAATTAATTTATTGGAACTCCTTTTTCTCAAATATGTTTTAAAAGATATCTGCATTAAATAGGACTTAATAATTCTGCCTTGAAGCTTTTTAGCAGCAAAAAGGGTTTCTAATCTTTTATCGTGCCCTATTACGGGTAATGATATATCAGGATGGCTTCTAAATATATCTGCTAATACATGCATCTCCGTTTGAGGCTGTGCTATGAGAAGAAAGTTCATTAATGTATCTCTATTTAATAGTATGGTTTAAACAAAATCCAAGATAAATATTAATATATGATTAATAGGATTATTGAAAATTTCTTTAATTTTGATCTGCCCTGTCCACCAGAAATTCCTTTATGTGAACAGGTTAGAAATTCATATAAACAAGAGCTTCAGAAGCTAGAAGCATCTTCTGGATGCTCGGGTTGCGCAAAAGGTAAGCTTAAGTCTAGATTTGTCGAAGCAGTTTGGAAGGAGGCGTCAGCTAACTTAGGTAAATAACAATGACACTTCCTATTTTATTTGTACTAGGCTATTTTATAACGCAAACCTTACTGCTTATTTGGTTCTATAGTCCGTTAAAAATAACTTTAGGGCAACTCTTTATAGATAAAAACTTGTACACAGTAGATCAAGTTGAAACGGCAGTAATCATTAGAAACAAATGGTTAGGGGAATTAATAAGCTGCTATATATGCTGCTCTTTTTGGGCATCACTTGGTGTTAGTTTAATTCTAAAGAAAGTCTTCTCACTACCCTCGTTTTTTGTTTTACTTGCCTGGTTTTCTTATCCTTCTATATGCTATTTGTATAAAATTTTAGTTAAGAAGCATTCTTAAAAAACATATAGTATTTCATAAACTTCCTTACATATTTTCTTTCAAATTTACGAGCATCAATTTCAAATTTATTAAAATAGTATTTTCTTGTATTTCTATTCATATCGTCATTAGTATAATGCAGTTCACTATCCTTAACACCTAAGACTTGCGATTGCATCCAGTGTCTAAATTCATGTAAGAAGTGTAAAAATATAACAAATATTTTTTGCTTTTTTGATTTAGCATAAAAGCTCGGATCGCTACAAAGATAAATTTTATTTGTACCAAAGTAGTAAGAGCTTGAATCACTACGATAATCTACCTGCAAGATAAGATTAGTTCTTTTATATCTAGGCGACTGTTCAATATCTGCATACACCGTACAAAGAGCGTTTTGCATGGCTTGTAAATTAATACCATTTTTCTTAAGCCACACCTTTGTTTTCGAGGTAGGCTTTATTTTAAACACTCTCATACTGTAGTATAAATAAAAAGGCTTGAATATTCAAATTAAAAATATATAATATATTTATGTTTATCGAGCAATATGCAGTGATAGTAAAAGACATCCATTCAAAGAAAAATAAGAAGTATAAGATTGATGCAAATACAGCTATTGACGCCCATTACAAGGCGTTATCATACTGCAATGAGCTAAACCAGGAAATTATTAAGATTAGTGACGCTAGCAGCAATACTGTTTATACTCTAACTAATGGGTTCAACGACGAATAATGAGTGCTGAAAAAGAGATTACTTCAGATTTAACTGTTTCAGACTTAAGAATATTAAATAATCTTATAGAAATGGTGTCCACTAAAGGATTAATTAAACCAGCAGACTTTATGTTAATAGGTTCCATATACGATAAGATTACTTCTTTGTTAAAGTCGGTTTCGAGCGAACAATCAGTTAATGAATAACAAGATTACTCTTGAGAAAATAGGTAGTGCGGGTTCCTGTACTCACGTAAAAATAATTATTAATAACTCCGAAGTAGGTGCTTTATACTTAAAAGAAGAAGAGCTAGATGCCCTTTTAAAGTGTCTTAAAAATGGTATTTATTCTTCTGAGACCGAGTTAGTGACAAATTTATTTGATGACGATGAAACTTTTGATTCAGATGAGGATGACGAAAATGATTAAATATTATTATGAGCTCATTGACAACATGCTCAGCAGTATGCGAGGAGTTTACTGATACACTTATTGTAGACTCCAAACGGAATAGTATTCTTCTAAATGTTTCTAAAGATTGGTTTAATATATTGCATAGCAGATTAAGCAATTTAGGTTTTGTTTTAATTCATAAAACCGAGATCAATGAAGGTTATACATGCTGCTACATTAAAGACAAATATTAATTGCAAAGATTGTTAGTCTCTATATAATATTATAATGCTTAAGTTTGATCCAGTTTCGCACAGCTATCTAAACCCATACACAGAAGAGAAATATATATCGACTACTCAGCTTATTTCAAAATTTAAAAAACCGTTTGATGTTGAATTTATGTCAAAAAGAGTTGCTACAAGAGAAGGTGTATCGCAAGAAGAGATTAAAGAACGGTGGAAGAAAATAAATTCAGATAGTAAAGTTTACGGCTCTAAAATTCATAGCGTTCTAGAAGACTACAATAGCGCTAAAATAGTTACTGAGGGGTATGAAGACTTAATTAATGCTTATAAGAAATTGAGAGTTATTGCAGATGATGATACTTTGTTAGTTGAGGAAAAATTATACAACCATTCTTATAAGTTAGCTGGTACGGCTGATATTATTAGATTAGAAGACAAAGGTGGGTTTAGCGTTTTTGATTTAAAGACAAACAAGAAATTTAATCTTTATAATCAGTATTCAGAATACCTATTATCACCGCTTTCACATCTTTCTGCTTGTGAATATGTAACATATACATTACAACTTTCATTATATGCCTTTATGTATCAAAACATGACCGGTAGAAATGTAAATCAATTAGGTATTATATATTATAATAAAGAAGAGAAAGATTTTCTTTACTACCCCGCTCCTTATATGAAAGCCGATGTATCATTAATGCTCGAGTATTATGCAAAGAATCTCGTGGGATAATCATGCTCTTTTACTTGCGTGGGCGGCTACACGTAGAAGCGAAGATCCATATATGAAAGTAGGCGCATGCGCTTTAGGATATAACAATGAAGTTCTAGGTGTAGCATATAATGGTTTAGCTCCAGGTAAAGAGGTGACTGAAGAGTTTTGGGTTGACCGAGATAAACGAAGGCCTTTCATGATTCATGCAGAAACTAATCTTTTAGCGAGAATTAAACCCGGACAAGCTAAGACATTAGCTATTACTTTACAACCCTGTTCGCATTGCGCGCAAGCTATAGTTGCATACGGAATCAAAAGAGTTGTTTATTCAATGAGATATGATTTTGACAGAGGTGGTCTAGGTATTCTAGATTTTTATGGAATAGAATATAAATGTATAAGTAAGGATGAGATGAGAGATGAGGTACATAATTTAGCACATGAAATTTATTGATATTATATTACAGAATAGCCAAGCTAAAGAAGCTAAATTATATGGACCGGCAACTAAAGCAAGTACAAATCCTGAAACAGGTGTTACTATTCTTAATCCCGCAGCATTTCATGTTATAAGAGATTGTGCAAATATTACTATAAAATATTTGCCTCATTATGTATTTGGTTTATATGCAAATCCTTTTGAAGTATTAAAAAATAAGTTTGAATATAATGACGTTGTAGAGTTTGTAAAAGCTGCATTATCTGACATGGTGCTTCATCAGCTTTTAGTACTAATAACAGAGAAAATTAAAAAAGCCTCTTCTACGTTAGGTGGAGCAGATACAGATCCATATGGTGATTATGAATCATATAATGTTATTGATAAGGAGCAGACCGCAATTATATTGATCTGTCAGTCCTTTGGAGTAAATATTCCTAAATGAAAATAATCTCTCCTTTAATTAGAATACAAGAACAGCTACGTATTTTCCATTGGCAGTCTGATACCTATGCCCAGCATAAAGCTTTTGGTAAAGCTTACGAGGATCTAGGCGATTTGGTTGATAACTTTGTAGAGGTTTATATGGGTAAGAACGGCAAAGTTAAAGCTAAGCTTACATACAATATTGAATTAGATAATTT
>Ga0164295_10000423_pt1 | contig 36216 bp, 28 predicted proteins | sample GEODES006metaG_FD_111798 | JGI IMG/M metagenome (GOLD analysis project Ga0164295, IMG submission 111798) | Oligotrophic lake water microbial communities from Sparkling Lake, Wisconsin, USA - GEODES006 metaG | ecosystem: Environmental > Aquatic > Freshwater > Lake | place: USA: Sparkling Lake... | reverse complement strand
GCAGCCGGGGCCGTGGCCGCGCCAAGCAGACCGTCGGCGTCTTCCAGAGTGGTGAAAACGTCACCGCGGCGGATGACGCGCCGATCGCCCACGGCCTGCACCTCGTCGAGCCGGTACTTCTCCAGCCGCACCACGTCGGCCAGGGGCACGGCGATGCGGCGGCCTCCGAACGTACCGCAGACGAGATAGCGGTCGGCGATCTCAGCGGCCGCTGCCCTCGCTGCCTCGGGTTCGCGGACAGCCGGTGGCAGCTTGGCGATGCGGAGCAGGCCCCGCAGGTCGAGGATCAGCACCACGCCGCCGTCGCCGAGCACCGTGGCCCCCGAGTAGAGCCCGAGGCCCGCCAGCAGGCCGCCGATCGGCTTGACGACGATCGTGGAAAGGCTCGCCGAGTCGAGCAGGTCGCGGCACCGCAGGTGGCCGGCAGCCGACTGCATGCCGTCCACCACGAGACCAAACTCGCAGTCGTCCACCCGCACGAGCACGACCGTGCCGTCGTCGCGGCAGGCGGTGTGTTCCCGGATGCCGAGAAACTGGTCGAGAAACACGATCGGCACGAGCCGACCCCGGACCCGCATCACGGGGGCCTCGGCCAGGCCCTCGATGCGCGGGCCGCCACGTTCGCGGGCGAGCGGCACGAGCTCACCGACGGCCGACTGCGGGATCGCAAACCGTTCGCTGCCGCACCGCACCACCAGCGCCGGCATGATCGCCAGCGTGAGCGGCACGTGCACCCGCACAGTGGTGCCCGCCCCGGGGATGCTTTGGAGGTCGACCGTGCCGCCGATCGACTCGATGTTGGTCCGGACCACGTCCATGCCCACACCGCGGCCCGACACGCTCGTGACCTGGGCGGCCGTGGAGAAGCCCGGCTCAAAGATGAACTGCAGCACGCGGTCGGGGGGCATGGACTCCGCGTCGGCGGCCGAGACGAGCCCGCGGGCGATCGCCTTCTCGCGGACCTTCTCGAAGGCGATGCCACCACCGTCGTCGGAGACCTCGATCGTGACCCGCCCGCTCTCGTTGAAGGCCCGTAGCGACAGCCGCCCAGCGCGGGGCTTGCCCCGGGCGACGCGAACGTCGGGGGGCTCGATGCCGTGGTCGACCGAGTTGCGGATGAGGTGCGTGAGCGGGTCGCGGATGCTCTCGATCAGCGACCGGTCGAGTTCGGTATCGGCCCCGTCGATCACCAGCTGCACCTCCTTGCCGCAGGAGACGGCGAGGTCACGAACGGTGCGGGGAAAGCGGCTGAACACGTGCTCGACGGGCTGGAGCCGCGTCTTGACTGCGGTCTCCTGCAGCGCGCTGGTGACGGCATTGATCCGCTGCGCGCAGGCCTGCACGGCGGGCTCGTCGCTGTCGATACTCCGCAGCTGGTTGCGGGCCAAAACAAGTTCGCCGACGAGGTCGAGGATCGACGCCAAGAGCGCGACATCGACGCGGACGGTGGTCTCGGAGGCGGCGACAGGCGCTGGCGGGACGACGGGAGTTGGCGGCGCGACAGTCGCTGGCGGCGCGGAGGGAGCCGGCGGCCCCGCGGTCGGGACGGCGCCAGGGGGTGCGGGCGGGGGCAGCTCCGCCGGAGCCGGCGGGGCTTCCGCTGGTGGATCGGGAGTGACGACGACACCGGCAGACCCGCTGGCGGCCGGAGCAGGAGTGCCTGCGGCCTGCGCCTGAGCTGCCGCGGCCTGCTCGGCCGCCGAGGCGAGCGTCCGCGAGAGTTCGCGATAGTCGTGATCCCCTTCGCCACCGGTGGTCTCGATCGACTGCAGGATCGTCCGCACCGCATCGACCATCGAATACAGCGTGCCGGCGACGCGGTCGTCGAGCGTGGCCTTGCCGTCCCTGAGTTTGCCGAGCAGATGCTCCCCGCTGTGGGCGAGCGCCCCGAGCTTCGAAAACCCGAAAAAGCCGCTGTTGCCCTTGATGGTGTGAACCGTACGGAACACGCTCGCCAGCCGCTGCGGATCAGCCGGGTCGGCCTCCAGCGCGAGCAGGTCTTGGTCGAGTTGATCGAGGTTTTCACCCGACTCGACGAGAAACTCCGAAATGAACTCGCTGTTGTCCGACATCCGTTTCCGGCGGTGGCCGCCGGCCGGGGCGTGATCGATCGTGCGGGCAGGGAGAGGCCGGTGATCTACGGCGACTTTGCGGCCTGCCCCTGGCCAGCAATCATACCTCCGGAACCGAGGCGGGATCGCGACGATCCTGACCCGAATGAGGCGGGAAAAACGGCGGAATCGCTACGACCCTCCGCCCGGCCGCGGGATCCTCACGCTGGCGCTCCGCTCGGCTCCTTCGCGCCGTCGAGGAGTGGCCACAGCGCGTCGATATCGCCCTTGAAGAGATCGCCGATCAGGATGTCGGTGATCAGCGGCTTCACATGGCCATGCTGCCGCACGAGCTTGCCGAAGTTCAGGCCATCGTAGAAGCCACACACCAGATTCCGCATGCGATCCAACCCGGCGACGTACTCAGGCCCCCAGCAGCCCAGCCGGGAGGCTGAAGGATCGCCCCGCTCCAAAGCCGCGGCGATCGCATCGGCGGCTAGGGCCCCGCTTTTGAGCGCGAGGAGAATTCCGGAGGAGTAGAGCGGGTCGAGAAATCCAAAGGCATCCCCGACAAGCACCCAGCCGTCGCCGGCCACCTGCTTGGAGCGGTACGAATATTCCTTGGCAGCGCGGTACGGGGCGATCCGCTCGGCGTGTGCGATCCTCGGCTGCACACCGGGGCAGCGGGCGACCTCGGCGTTGTAGATCGCTTCGAGTTCCTTCGAGTCGCGATTCTTGAAGAGATGATCAAACGGCGCGACGACCCCGACGCTCACGACGTCATCCTGCAAGGGGATGTACCAGAACCAGCCAATCTTGCCGGCCGTCTGCAGCACCAACGTGGCCCCGGCATCGCGGCCCGACTCCCGCACCGCCCCCTTCCAGTAGGTCCAGATCGCCGCCTTCTTGAGCACCGAATCCCACTGCCGCAGACCCAAGCGATCGAGGATCAGTCCGCTCTGACCGGCGGCATCGACGACCACCTCGCAGTGGACGACCCGCTCGACGCCAGACTCATCGACGAGTCGCACGCCCTCCGCACGGTTCCCGTCGAACAGCACCTCGAGCACCCGAACGCCCTCGTGCACGTCGACGCCGTGCCGACGCGCGTTGTCGAGCAACAAGTGGTCGAACTCCTGGCGTGAGACCTGCCAGGTCCGCGCACTCTCATGCTCCTTGTAATCGGAAAAGTAAAATGGTTCCGACACCCGTCCCTGCTCGGAGACGAACTGCACGCTGTGCTTTTCAACGAACGGGCCGCCCCGGAGCTGTGGCAGCACCCCGAGCCGCTCGAGCACCCAGAATGTCTCTGGGATCAACGACTCTCCGACGTGATACCTCGGGAACCGCTCTCGCTCGTAGAGCCGAACCCTTCGGCCATGCTGCGCCAGCAACGTCGCCGTGGTCGCTCCGGCAGGACCACCGCCGATCACCACCACCTCTGGATCCGCGGTGCGTATCACCCTGCCTCCTCGCCATCGGCAGCAAACGAACGCCTCGGCGGCCTGCATCTGCAGAGCCACCCGAACGTGACTACGTAAATCATAGACGTCGTGCCTGTCACCGGCCATGCCTGATGACGGGCCGAATCGGCTCAGGTTTCGAACTGCCGCAGGGCCTCGATGGCCGCCAGCGCCCGATCCAGACCGCCGAGCCGGCCGACGGCCTTCTTGGCGGCGACCAGGTCCTCGACGGAAATCTTCGATCGCGACTTGAGTTTTGTGCTCTTGTTTGCCGCGGCGGCAGCCGCCACGTAGTTGGTCGCCTTCCGCCGCTTGCGAGGCTTAAACCCCATGCGCTTGAGCACCATGCTCACCTGCGGGGATGAGACGACGATCCCCTGCTTCTTGAGGGCCGCGATGATGGTCACCGGGCGAGGCTTCTCACCCTTGGTCTTGAGGGCCGTGGCGAGATTCCGAATCTCCTGCGACTTGTTGATATCCTTGCCCTGCTTTTTGCCATCCACGGGTTTTTCTGCCATTCCAACTGCGCCTTTCGTGGTTACCATCGATCGGGAATTACAATCCGGGTGATATGCACCGTCGCCAGATGGTACATCACATTTTCCCGAACCGCAAGACTTTCGACTCCTGCCTGGTTCGACCTGGGAACAGTCATCGCGGGATAACCTTACGAACTCTGCAAAAATCAAGGTGCGCGGGGTTTCCTCGAGGAGCGGGAAGGAATGTGGTCTGGCCTCGCTCTTCTCGCTCCAGTTGGGGGCGATCGTGTCGCTCAGCAGTTCGCTCACCGGAATCCACGCGACCACCGGCGACTCCGCACGCCCGTCGCGTCACTCGGGCAGATTGAAGAGCCGTCGGAGCGCGTCGAGCAGCCCGTGCGGCGGGCCCGAGCGGCTCTCGTTTCGCAGCGAGGTGAGCGGCGGGTGGAGCATCTTGGCCGCGTACCGTTCGAATGCCTGCCGGATCTCCGTGCGGTCCGCCTCAGCGAGATGCGGCAGCCGCCGGTAGAGGCGGTCGAGCTCGGCGTCGCCAGTCTCGCTCCAGCCCGCCAGGAGCTGCTCGATCACCGGCGCGGTGGAGCGGTGATGCATGTCGCCCATGAAGCGGCGGGTTTCCTCGTCGATGATCGCCACCGCCTGCGGCATTTCACGCTGCCGGCTGCGCCGGTTGGCAGCGCAGGCCGCGGCCAGATCGTCGACGCAGTAGAGCCACACCCCCGGCCGGCCGCCGATCCGGGGATCGAAGTCGCGGGGCACTGCCAGATCGAGCACCACCAGCGGCCGGCCCTCGCGGTGATCCTCGGCCCGAAGAAATAGCTCGAGGGGCACGACGTGGTCGGATGCGCCGGTCGTGCTGACCACGAGATCGGCACTGGCCAGCTGGTGCTCAAGGTCGGAAAACGGCGCCGGGGTCACGTCGAGCCGCGCGGCCAGGTCGCGGGCGCGGGCGGCAGTGCGATTGACGATCACCACGTCCTGGGCGCCGGCGTCGCGGAGATACCGCAGGGTCTCGGCCGCCATCTTGCCGGCGCCGACGAGCAGCACCCGCTTGTCTTCGAACCGCTCGAACACGCCGCGGGCGAAGTCGGCGACGGCCACGCTCGGGATCGACACCCGCTCCCGGCCGAGGGCCGTCTCGGTGGCGACCCGCTTCGCGGCGCGGAGCGCCGCCTGAAACATGCCTGCCGTCAGCGGGCCCGACGTGTGGCTGTCTTGGGCGATCGCCCAGGCCTGCTTCACCTGCGCCAGGATCTGCGGTTCGCCGAGCACCATGCTGTCGAGGCCCGCGGCCACGCCAAACAAGTGCCGTGCCACGGCCTCGTCGTGTTCGCGAGACAGCAGCGGGCCGAGCGACGTGGCGTCGATGCCGCGGCATTCCGCCAGAAACGAGACGAGCTGGTCAGGTGGAGGCGGCGCGGCCCCGCGCTCACCGGCGGCGTAGAACTCGACCCGGTTGCAGGTCGACAGGAGCACACCCTCCCGGCCGGGAAAGCGGTCGCGGAACCGCCCCAGGGCCTCCGCCGCCTGCTCGGCGGTAAAGGCCAGCCGCTCCCGCAGGGCGAGCGGAACGGTCCGGTGCGTGCCTCCCACGAGCGCGAGCGTCATGCCTCGGCCTCATGCACCGTGGCCGTGAGAACCACCGCGGCCGGCGGCTTGCCGTGCCGCGTGGCGCCAAGCACGCCCCAGGCGATCGAAGCGGCGAGGGCCGCAAGGCTCAGCAGCGCCAGCCAGGCCGTGGTGCGGGCCCCGTCCGGGCGGCGCCGGACCGTGGCGGCGATCCGCTCCGCGATGATGAGCCACGCCACGACCGCCGCCATCCGCAGCACGACCGGATCGCTCCAGGGCACCGTCTCGATCAGCCCGCGGCGGTGATTCACCGCGTTGAGCACGATGCCGGAGACGAAGCCGGCCGCGGCCGCCCAGGCGGCGATGGCGGGCGTGCGGGCGGTGACGTGGGCGAGTCTCTCGAGGCTCGGCATGCGGAAGCCACGCAGCGGCGCCGCCTTGCGGGTGAGCCGGCCGGCCTGAATGAGCCACATCAGCCCGGCGATCGCGCCGAGCACCACGCTCACGCTCCACACCAGATGGAAGCCGCCGTGGATGCGGCCCCAGAATCGCGACGCAGAATCGTTCAGGAAGGGCTCGCGGCTGGCAAGCGTGGCCGCGCCGACGAGGGCCAGCACGATGGGCAGGAGGAACAGCCCCACGGGAGTCTTCGGGTTGGTCACCGTCAGATAGAGCGAGCCGACGGCCAGGAGCCAGGCCGCCAGCAGGTACCAGTCGAACGGGCTGGAGAGGGGCGCGGTCCCGGCGTCGACGGCCCTCCAGATGAGAAACAGCGTGTGGGCGAAGAGCCCCGCGGCCGCGAAGCCAACCATGACGAAGCCGCGCACGCCCGAGCGGAACACCAGCCGTGAGGCCTCGCAGGCCAGGGCGACGGCGTAGCTCGCGGCGAAACAGACGATCGAGATGCCGGAGAGGAAGGCGGCCATGCGGTCTCGCGTGCAGTGGGCGGAGCCTGCATTGTAGTTGCAAAGGCGTCGCTGCCGATGCCCGGCGGTGAACATATACTTCTCCCCCATGCAGCCCACCCCCGCCACGCTCCAGCCCGCCCCCCCGCTCGACCCGCTGCTGCTTCGTGCCTGCCGCCTCGAACCGGTCGAACGGCCGCCCATCTGGCTGATGCGGCAGGCCGGCCGCTACCTGCCCGAATACCGCGCCGTGCGGGACAAGGTCGCGTTCATGGATCTCTGCAAGACCCCGCGACTGGCGGCCGAGGTGATGATCGCCACGGTGCACCGCCTAGGCGTCGACGCGGCGATCATCTTCAGCGACCTGCTCCCACTCCTCGAGCCGATGGGACTCGACCTCGAGTTTGCCCAGGGAGAGGGGCCGGTGATCCACAACCCCGTCCGCGCCGCGGCCGACGTGGACCGGATCCGGGAACTGCACGACATCGATCAGGTCGGCTTCGTGATGGACGTCGTCCGCGCGACCCGGGCCGGCCTCGACGCCTCGATCCCGGTGATCGGCTTCGCGGGGGCCCCGTTCACGCTGGCTGGGTATTGCATCGAGGGAGGCACGAGCAGGGCGTGGCTCCACACGAAATCAATGATGTACGGGCACGAGTCGGCCTGGCACGACCTGATGGGGAAGATTGCCCGGGCCGTGAGCCGCTACCTCGTGGCCCAGATCGACGCAGGCGCCCAGGTCGTGCAGGTGTTCGACAGCTGGGTCGGCTGCCTGTCGCCCGACGACTACCGCCGCTACGTGCTGCCGCACAGCCAGCTGGCGATCGCCGAGGCTGCGAAGCGGGTGCCGACGATCCACTTCGCCACCGGCAACCCGGCCCTGCTGCCGCTGCTCCGCGAGGCCGGCGGGTCCGTGATCGGCATCGACTGGCGGATCGACCTCGACGTCGCCTGGGCGATGGTGGGGCACGACCGCGCGGTGCAGGGCAACCTCGATCCGGCGATCCTGTTATCCGACCGAGACACGATCCGCCGGCAGGCGCGGGAGATCCTCGCCAAGGCCGGCGGCCGCCCCGGCCACATCTTCAATCTCGGCCACGGCATCCTGCCCCACACGCCGGTCGAGAACGTTCTGGAACTCATCGAGACGGTCAAGCACGGCTGAGTGCGGCCGCAGGAAGGGCCCGGGAGCCTGGGGCACGCGGCTCACGACCCGCTCATCAGCTCGGAAATCATGGCGGAAGTGCCATTGACCGGGCTCCCTTTTTAGACAAAATGTCTAAATGCGGGTGATCAGCATCAAGCGGCTGCGGGAGTTCTGGCGGCGGCACGCAGACGCGGAGGAGCCACTCCGCAACTGGTACAAGACCGTATCAGGCGCCGAGTGGAAAAGCCTGCAGGACGCGAGGGCAACGTACCCTCACGCCGACGGCGTTCAGACAGCTGATGGCCAAACGCTCACCGTGTTCAACATCAGTGGCAACAGATATCGACTCATCACCCGGATTCGGTACGACTACCAGCTCGTGAATATCAGAGTCGTCTTAACCCACGCGGAATACGACAAGGAAACGTGGAAGGAGTGAGGCCATGCGAGTGATCCAAAATGGTTCACGTGCGAAATTGCCCGGTGCGTTCAGGGACCTGGTCAGCATGATGCCCCCGCAGGCAATCATGGACGAGGTGCACTACGAGAACACCGTCGAGATGATCGACCGACTGATGGCGAGCGGGAAGCTGACAAAGGGCCAAGAGCTCTACATGGAAACGCTCGTCCAGCTCGTTCAGGCGTATGAAGCGGCTCACCACGCGATCAAGTCGCTGAAAGGCATTGCCGCGCTTCGGCACATCCTCGCAGCCCACCGCATCAACGCGTCAGGTCTTGCCACACTTCTCGGCGTGCATGCGAGCATGGGCTCAAAAATCCTCAACGGAGAACGAGCCCTGACTGTGGCCCACATCAAGCTTTTGGCCTCCAGATTCAAGGTCCGCCCTGACACGTTTCTGGACTGAGCGGATCACGCACGGACATTGCCCGCGCCGCGACCGTGAGATCGTGCTCCACGCTGCCCAGGCACTGTGTCACCGTCTGGGCCGCCAACTGAGTCGGACCCGGCCGGGGCCGAAAAGTCCACCCGACCCGGCGCCAACGGCGTCGTCGAGTTCCCGCCGCTTGAGTTCCTCGACCGGCTCGCCAATCTCGGCCACGGCATCCTGCCCCACACGCCGGTCGAGAACGTTCTGGAACTCATCGAGACGGTCAAGCACGGCTGAGTGCGGCCGCCGGAAGGGCCCGCTGCGGGGCCATGCCGGCATGCCCTCGCCAACCACCACCCCGGCAGGCTACAACAGCGTGTTGCGCGCCGGGCGGCCTCCGGCGTCGGTCTGCCGCGCAATACCACCGCCCTCCGAACCGGCAGCATGAAGACTCTCGAGCAGCGCCTCTTCCATCTCTTCCCACCCTCCGACATCGTCCGGGCCCGCACGATCACCCCCGCTTCCGTGGCCTGTCCCCGCGTGGGTCAGGTACGGGCCACCGTCATCGGTGACGACGGTGACGAGCATGAGGTGCATCTCGAACTCTCCGCCCACCGCCGTGGGGGAATGACGCTCGAAACCAACTGTTCCACGGCTGCCGGCAGGGCTGGGCAACCCTGCGCCGTGCTCGCGGCGGTGCTCCTGGAGGTCGATCGTCGCCGGCTGCTCTCCGGCATCCACGATCAGACGCCAGTCACGCTCCTCATCGTCGCCGACGACGTTCCAGAGGCCGGGTCGACGGACGATCCGGCCTCCACCGACGAGACGGACGAAGCCCGTGGTGACGACCCGACCGCGTCGGTCGCCGCGACCTGGACGCCTCCCCCATCGATGCGGCGGCCCACCCAACGCCTTCCCGGCTGGGCGGCCGAACTCGAGGAGCGGCGGCGGCTCGTCGAGCCGGCCGTGCGGTCGCACGCCCTGATGATTCCCGACCAACGCCGGGCCGGCGGCGCCCTGACCTTCGTGCTCGACCTCGCCGCATCCGCCGACGCGCGGGCTGCGGTCATCGTGCCGTCGCGGATGCAGCTCGACGTTGCCGGCAACGCCACCGGCAGGCCGAAGCCCGTGGTGATCGGACCGGACGAGGTGGAACTGGAGCAGCTCGATCCCCAGGAGCGTTCGCTGGTCGAGCAACTCGTGGGCGCTGCTGCCGCCGGCGCCGTCGGTCTGCCGGAACCGGTGGAGCGGCGAACGATCTCGCGGATCGTCGTCAGCCCGCGGTCTGCGGCGACGCATCTGGCGATGCTCTGCGAGTCGGGCCGGCTCGTCGTTCAACCCGAGCCGCGGCGGGATCCAGAGCGGGTCATCCCGCTGACCTGGGACGGCGGTCAGGCGTGGGAGTTCGCCTTCGTCCTTGAGCCGGATGACGAAGACGTCCGGCCCGCGAAGCGGCGTGCTGGCGACGAGGCCGACGGCGACGCTCCTCCACCACGGCCGGCCAAGGCAACGCTCCGCGGCATGCTCGTCCGCGGCAGCCAGCGGAAAAACCTCGACGAACCCAAGGCGATCCTGCGGGCCGGCCTGGTCGTGTTCGCCGACCGAATCGCCCGACTGAAGTCACCCGCCGAATCAGCGGCCGGGGCGATCTCATCGGGCTGGCTCGAGCAGTTTGAGAGGCGCGGACCGATCGAGGTGGCCGCGGCTCAGGTCGACGGCCTGATCGAGCGACTCGCGCTTTTGGCCGACGTGCCCCGCCTCGTGCTGCCGGCATGGACCGGCTGGCAGATCGAATCGGGTGTCGCGCAGCCCAAGCTCGTGCTCGACGACACTCCTGCCGTCTCGGCTGAGGCGGCGGCCGGAGAGCGGCGACGGGCGCAGCCCCGCGTGCATCTGGCCGGCAAGGTCTGGTTCGACTACGCCGGCATGCTGATTGCGGCCGACGATCCGGCCGGCGGGGCAGCCGATCCCGCTCGGCGGCTGTTCGTCCGCCGCGACCGGGCCGCTGAACGCGAGGCGCTCACGCTGTTGCCCCGCCACGGTGCCATCGCGGCCCGCGGCCAGGCGGTCGACGGCACGGCGCCGGCGCATCACGTCGAGATTCCCCGGAACCGGCTCGATAGTTCCGTCTCACAGCTGGCAGCCTCGGGGTGGATGGTCGAAGTCGCGGGGCGTCGCTATCGGCCTGCCGGCAGCGTGGCCTGGAACGTGACCAGCGGCATCGACTGGTTCGAACTCTCGGCGGCCATCGACTTCGGTGGCATCACGGCCGAGCTCCCCGCGCTGCTCGAGGCGATCGCCAAAGGCAGCCGTTCGGTCGAGCTTCCCGATGGCTCGATCGGGATCCTGCCCGACAGTTTCGCGGGGCAGTTTGAGCCGATGGCGGCCCTGGCCCACAAGCACGACGGCAAGCTGCGGTACGGCCGGATCCAGATGGCACTGCTCGACGCGCTCCTCGCCGGCCAGCCTCAGTCGTCGGTCGACGAGGCGTTTGAACGGCTGCGGGAGCAGCTCGCGTCGGGCGAGCAGCCGAAAGCCGAGCCCGAGCCCCCTGGCTTTCAGGGCACGCTCCGCCAGTACCAGCGGGAAGGCCTCGGCTGGCTGGTGTTCCTGGAGAAGCTCGGCCTCGGCGGCTGCCTCGCCGACGACATGGGCCTCGGCAAGACGATCCAGGTGCTGGCGCTCCTCGCGCGGCGGCAGCAGGAGACGCAGGCGGCCGGCCTGCCGAGCCGCCCGTCGCTTGTGATCGTGCCCCGCAGTCTCGTCTTCAACTGGATCGAGGAGGCGCGGAAGTTCGCGCCTGGCCTCAGAGTGGTGAACCACACCGGCACCACGCGGGTGGACGAGACCGGCACGCTCGCCGACTGGGACATCGTGATCACGACCTACGGCACGCTGCGGCGGGACATCCTCACCCACCGGGAGACCGAGTTCGATTACGTGGTGCTCGACGAGGCGCAGTCGATCAAAAACGCCGCCAGTCAGGCGGCCAAGGCCTGCCGGCTCCTCCGGGCGCGGCATCGGCTGGCGCTCACGGGCACGCCCGTTGAAAACCACATCGGCGAGCTGTGGAGCATCTTCGAGTTTCTGAACCCCGGCCAGCTTGGCAGCGCCACTCGGTTGCGGAAGTTCCTCGCCGACGGCCGGGGCAGCACCGACGTCGTGGCCCGCGCCGTCCGGCCCTACCTGCTGCGACGGACGAAGTCGCAGGTGCTCTCCGACCTGCCTGAAAAAACCGAGCAGACCCTGTTCGTCGAACTCGGGGAGACGCAGCGGAAGGCCTACGACGAGCTCCGCGAGCATTTCCGGGCCGAACTCGCCGGCCGGATCGGCCGGATGGGAATCGGCCGGTCGCGGATCGCGGTGCTCGAGGCGCTCCTCCGGCTGCGGCAGACGGCCTGCCACCAGGGACTCGTCGATCCGACGCGGGTCGACGAGTCGTGCGCCAAACTCGACACGCTCCTGGCGCAGCTCGACGAGGTCCTCGACGAGGGGCACAAGGTGCTCGTGTTCAGCCAGTTCACGAGCTTCCTCTCGATTCTGCGCCGGCGGCTCGACGAGAAGAAGACCGTCTACGAGTACCTCGACGGCCGCACCACCGACCGTCAGGCCCGCGTGGTTCGCTTTCAGGAGGATCCCGACTGCAAGCTCTTCCTGGTGAGCCTGAAGGCGGGAGGGCAGGGGCTCAACCTCACCGCGGCCGACTACATCTACATCCTCGACCCGTGGTGGAACCCAGCCGTCGAGGCGCAGGCCGTCGACCGGGCCCACCGCATCGGCCAGACACGACGGGTGTTCGCCTACCGGCTCATCGCCAAGGACACGGTCGAGGAGAAGATCCTCGCCCTCCAGGACCGCAAGCGGGAACTGGCCGAATCAATCGTCCGTGCCGACGAGAGCCTGATCGCCGGCCTGACACCCGAAGACGTCGAACTGCTGCTTTCCTAGCGATCAAATGCCCCTCACGAAAACCTCACGTTCCCCGGAGACGATACCAGTCAATCTCTCATGAGCCTCGCCTTCAGCCAGCCCCGTGCGGAGACGAACCACGTGCCCAGCAATCACCGCGGCCCTCAGGAGCCGGCGAAGCAAAGGGTGCTCGTCGTCGACGACGAGGAGGACCTGCTCGAACTCGTCAGGTACAACCTCACCAAGCAGGGCTATGACGTCGAATGCGTCGGCAGCGGCGAACAGGCGTTGCAGTCGGCTCGGCGCAGCCCCCCCGATCTCGTCGTCCTCGACCTGATGCTGCCGGCAGTCGACGGCCTCGAGGTCTGCCGCCGGCTCAAGGCGGACCCTAAGACCCGGGGTGTGCTGATCGTGATGCTCACCGCCAAGGGGGATGAAGGGGACATCATCACGGGGCTCGACCGCGGCGCCGACGACTACATCGCCAAGCCGTTCAGCCCGCGGGTGCTCAACGCCAGGATCAAGGCGCTGCTCCGCCGCGAGGAATCCCGCCGCCACGCGGAACTCGAAACCACGATCGACGTGCATGCGCTCTCGATCCATCCGGGCCGCCACGAGGCGACGCTCGCCGGCCTGCCCCTCGAACTGACCTACACCGAGTTTGCCCTGCTCCAGTTCCTGGCGAAGCGGCCGGGCTGGGCCTACACCCGGATGCAGATCGTCGACGCGGTGAAGGGGGAGGACTATCCCGTCACTGAGCGATCGGTCGACGTGCAGGTCGCCGGCCTGCGGCGAAAACTTGGGGAGTACGGCCACTACGTCGAGACCGTCCGGGGCGTTGGCTACCGTTTTCGGGCCTGATGCCGCTGCCTGACGCGGCCCCCGCTATCGCGGCGCCGGCCGGCGTGCCAGACTAGCGCAGGTTGGCCCGTCACCCATTCCCCGCGACCACGTGACCATGCCCCGCACGCGGCTCGTCTGGCAGCTGTTCGCCGGCTTCAGTGTGCTGCTCACCGCGGCGATTGCAGCCGCTTTCTGGGTCGCCAGCGTCCAGCTTGCGGGCCAGGCCGACGAATCGCTTCGGCAGCGTCTCGCTGACGCCGCCCGCAGTCTCGCCATGCTCGAGGCAGACCGCGACGGCCCGCCCGATGCGGCCGCCTTCGAGAACCACGCCCAGACCGTGCGGACGACGACGAGGATCGACTGCCGACTGATTGCTTCCGGCGGTAACGCCGCCGCCGATGACACCTTGGCGGAAGCGGCTGCGAGAGATGGAATCGCCAGCCGCAGTCGCTACGACGGGGCCTCCGGCCGGCGATCGCTCGAGGTCGCGGTGCCGATCGGCACCCGCGAGCCTCCGGTGGCGATCGTCCTCGCGACTGCCGACGCCGCCGAGAGCGATCGCGACCTCGCCACGTGGCAGCGCAGGCTTCTCGCCGGCTGCCTCGGGACCGCCGCCTGCGCCGTGGCCGCGGGATACGTCCTGGCCCGCCGGGTGACGCGTCCCATCGACGAGCTTCGTGCCGCTGCAGCCCGTCTGGCCGGCGGTGACACGACCACCGCGGTGCCGGCCACGGAGGTCGCCGAGCTCGCCGACCTGGCCACGGCGCTGAGCAGGCTTCGCACGCAACTCGTGGAGCGGGGCCTGACGATTGGCCGGCAGGGTACGCAGCAGGAGGCGGTGCTCGGCAGCATGATCGAGGGGGTGCTCGCCGTCGACGCGCGTCAGCGGCTGCTCGGCATCAACCGGGCCGCCGCGGACCTGCTCGACGTCGATCCCGAAGACGCCGCCGGCAGGCCGCTGATCGACGTGATCCGCAATCCCGATCTGCGGCGGTTCGCGCTCACCGCGATCGACTGCCGGGCGCCCGTCGAAGACGACCTGGTGCTGCACGGACTGCGAGACCGCACGATCCGCCTGCGGGGCACCGCCCTCCGAGATGCCTCGGGGGAGGGCGGGGCGGTGATCGTGCTCAATGACGTGACGGAAATGAAGCGACTGGAGCACGTTCGGCGGGATTTTGTGGCCAACGTCTCGCACGAACTCAAGACGCCGATCGCGTCGATCAAGGGATTTGTGGAAACGCTCCTTGACGGCGCCATGGACGACCCGGCCGACACCAGCCGATTTCTCGGCATCGTCGCCCGGCAGGCCGATCGTCTCGCCGCCATCGTCGACGACCTGCTCGCCCTGTCTCGAATCGAGCAGAGCGAGGGCGCGGGCAACCTGCCTGTGGAGACCGTCCCAGTGGCGTCGATCCTCACGGCGGTGACGCTCGATTGTGGGCCGCGGGCCGCCGGCCGGTCGATCCGGCTCGAGGTCGACTGCCCGGCAAACCTCGCGGCGACGCTCAACGCGGCTCTCGTGGAGCAGGCCGTGATCAATCTCGTCGACAACGCCCTGAAATACAGCGAATCCGGCAAGACCGTCTGGCTTTCGGCCGCCGCTTCAGAGCCGCCGGGCCCCCGGGAACTCGTGCTTCGCGTCCGCGACGAGGGCTGCGGCATCGAGCCGATCCATCTGCCCCGGCTCTTCGAGCGATTTTACCGGGTCGACAAGGCGCGGAGCCGTAACCTCGGCGGCACCGGGCTGGGGCTCTCGATCGTCAAGCACATCGTGCAGGCTCACACGGGAGCCGTGTCGGTCGACAGCGAGCCCGGCGTGGGCACGACGTTCACGATCCGCCTGCCACGCGGCTAGAGCGCATCCAGTTCACGGGAACGACGAGCTGGGAAACCGAGCCGGCGATCCACCTCACCCGGACGCAGCCTAGACCTGCGGCGGCTTGGCGTGGAAGTCGAGGATCTGCTGCCAGGCGTCTTGGGGAGTCTCGGCGTAGGTGAACAGGTCGAGGTGCCTGTCGGCGATCACACCCGAGTCGGCCAGGAACCGGAAGTCGATCACCTTCGACCAGTAATCGCGGCCGTAGAGGATGATCGGCACGGGTTGCATCCGGTGGGTCTGCCGCAGAGTGAGGGTCTCGAACATTTCGTCGAGGGTGCCGAAGCCCCCCGGAAAAAGCACCACCGCCGCCGCGCGGAGGATGAAGTGAAACTTCCGCAGCGCGAAGTACTTGAACTGGAAGCAGAGTTCGGGAGTGATGAACGGGTTGGGCTGCTGCTCGGCCGGCAGTTTGATGTTGAGCCCGATCGACTTGCAGCCGACGTCGAAGGCACCCCGGTTGGCCGCCTCCATGATGCCCGGCCCACCGCCGGTGATGATCACGAAGTCGCGCTCGTCGTCGCACTGGTTGTCGATCGATACGAGCCGAGCGAACGTCCGGGCGTCGTCGTAGAACCGGCACATCGAGAGCAACGTCTCCGCCCGCTCGGCCTCCCGGGCGACGGCCCGATCCGCCGGCTTCGACTCCACCGCCCGCTTCGCCTCAGAAAGCCGGCGCTCGGCCGCGGAGCGATCGACGATCTGGGTTCCGCCGAATACGATCACCGTCGACTTGATGTTGTCGGCGTGCAGGGCAATCTCGGGCTTGCCCAACTCCAGAAGCATCCGCACTCCGCGCATCTCCTCGCGGGTGAGCAGCGCCGGGTCGTCCTGAGCGAGCGAGTAGCTGGGCGATCGCAGGATCCGCTCCATGTTTTCGGCGACGAGGGCCACGTCGTCGCCGAGCACCGTGTCAGGGAGTACCTTGCAGGCCTTGCCGGGTGGGTTCACCGCGGCCCCCGGGGCATCATCACGCGTGGGCTTCTTCGCCATCGCTCCTCCAGTTCGGACGTCGAGCCTCAATCCAGATCAGCGGCTTCGCCGATGCTCGGGATATGCACATCCCAGCCCCGGCGGGCCTTGAGAAACTCCGCCATCCCGTTGGCGGCCGGCGGCTCGCCGTGCACGAGAAACGTCCGCCGTGGTGCGGGCAGCGACCCAAGCCAGCGGTCGATCTCGTGACGGTCGGCATGCCCGGAAAGGGCGTCGACCCGCTGCACGACCGCCCGCACGGGGATGTCGCGGCCATGGATCCGCAGAAACTCGGCCCCGTCGACCAGCGTGCGTCCGCGGGTGCCCTTGGCCTGGTAACCCGCCACGAGCACCGTCGTCTTCGGATCCGGGAGCCGCCGGGCGAGGTGGTGGAGGATCCGTCCACCATTCATCATTCCGCTCGAGGCGATCACGATCCCCGCACCCTGATGGGCATTGATTGCTTTCGACTCCTCGGGCGTCTTGGCGAGATGCACGAATGGACTGGCGAGTGACTCCGCCACGCCCTGCATCTTCGCCTCGCTGAAGTCGTGCTCGCCACCGTGCTTGCGGAACACCGCCATCGCATCGACGGCCATCGGGGAATCGACCCAGATCGGCATCTGGGGCACCCGGCCGGCAGCCATCAGCGTCCGCAGCAGGTACACGAGCTGCTGGCAGCGGCCGATCGCAAAAGAAGCCACCAGCATCATTCCGCCGCGGTGGATCGCCTCGTTGGTGACCTCCTCGAGTTCGTCGAGCGGCCGGGAGGGTGTGTGGTCTCGGTCCCCGTAGGTGCTCTCGCAGACCAGGTAGTCGCAGGCCGGCGGTGAGATCGGGTCTTTGTAGAGGGGAGCATCGAAGCGACCGACGTCGCCGGAGAAGACGATCCGTACCGGCGGACCATTCCCCTGCCGCGCCGCCTCCATCTCGATGAAGGAACTGCCGAGCATGTGGCCAGCTTCGTGAAACCGGCAGCGCACCCCCTCGGCGGGCGCGAACCATTCCTCACGGGGCACGGCCCGCACCAGCCGGAGCACGCGGTCGACATCCCGCTCCTCGTACAGCGGCAACGCGGGCTTGTGCCTGGAATAGCCTTTGCGGTTGGCGTAGAAGGCGTCTTCGGCCTGACACTTCGCCGAGTCGTAGAGCAGCAGTCCGAGCAGGTCGACTGTCGCGGGTGAGGTGTAGATCGGCCCGGCAAACCCCTCCCGAGCCAGCCGCGGCAGGTAGCCAGAATGGTCGATGTGGCCGTGCGTCAGCACGACGGCGTCGATTGAGTCGGGCCGCACGAGAAACCGATCCCAGTTGCGTTCTCGCAGGTGCTTCTCTCCCTGAAAGAGCCCGCAGTCGACCAGCACCCGCCGGCCCTCCGCCTCCACGAGGTGTCGGGAACCCGACACCACGCCCGCCGCTCCCAGAAATGTCAGTCGTGGCATGCCTGCTCCCTGTCGCCGCCTGCGGCGAACGCCTCCGGTTTCGTCACGGTCCCGCGGCCACCGGCTCGGCGTCCGCTGGCCGTGGAGTCGGCAGCGTGGCTCGCCCGGCAAGTGTTCGGCCCGCGAACGCCATCGTTCCCTCGCCGATCGCCAGCCGCTCGAGCCAGTGGCTCGTGCCGCCAGACTCATGCGTCGAGGGAATGTAGACCACAAGCACGCTGCGGTCGTCCAGTCGTCGGACCGCCGTGACCATTCCGAGTCGATCGAACCGCCGCCGGATCTCGCCGAGAACGAGGGACTTTGGCAGCGGGAGGCTGCCGAGCCTCGCCTCCTCGACGACGATCCCCAACTGATTCGGCTCCCGCAACTGGATCTCGACCTCCAGCGTGGCCACGGCGGAGGCGAAGCCGGTGCCGATCCGCACGCCGGCCCGGACCCGCCGCGGCGAGAACCGTAGCCGCGGCGTCGACACCACCTCGGGCAGCAGACCGCGGTGGTTTCGCGGGAGATCGCTGGCCAGCCAGGCATTGACGTCGCTTTCGGTGAACGACGCCTCCCACGAGCCTTCGCGGATGAACGACGCGTGGAGCGCCGAGATGTCGCTGACCAGCCGGCGGGAGGCCTGTTCGACCGCCGGCGAGTCAGGGCCCTCCGTGGCGATTCGCTGCCGGTAGAACTCGGGAACCCGAGAGGCGGCCACGGCTGCGGCGGCCATCGCGATCACCACCACCACCACCACGGCGAGCAGACCCCGAACCATGCCCCGCCACCGCAGGGCGGACCTGGCGGGACGGTCGTCAGCTTCGGAATCATGGTCGGTTGCCGTGAGGCTCATGCCGCGATTCTGGCACGCACGAGAAAAAACAGACAGTCACGGCCCCAGCAGCCGTGAATGGGTCGGCCGCGAAGGGGGCCGCCGGGGCTGCGACGGCGCAGCCCCGGCGGTCGGAAATCCAGTTTGTGATTCAGCGTGCGAAGCCCAGCAGACGGGGAATCGGCAGCTCCGCCGAGTCCTCGAGCGTGACGCTCTCCAGCATCTCATCGCCGAGTTCATCGCGGAGCACCCGCACGTTTGCAGGCGCCTCGATCCCGATCCGCACCTTGTCGCCGCTGACGCGGACCACCGTCACCACCACCGACTCGCCCACTCGAATCCGTTCGTTTTGCTTACGTGAAAGCACAAGCATCGAGCCCCTCCGTGTTGAATGCCTGAAATGAATCTTTCGTATTGGCTACCAGATGTAGCAGAGTGATGTACAAATGTCAACTCACCGGCCGCGGCCGTATCCGCGAGCTCGATTCGCCCGCCCCCGCCGCTCCCCTCAGAGGCAGATCACCCAGCCGGCCCGCATCCGCTGGCTCCACCGCCCGAGGCGATGGATTAGGAAAGATGTGAGACACAGGAAACATCGTCCGGTCGGGCGGAGTTTCTTGCCCATGCGTGAAACTCCTCCGCGCGGAGGAGTCGTGACGGCGGCGCCTAGAGCGACCGCCGGCTGCTCATGAACCGGGCGTCACCGGCCGAAGCGTTTCTGCCTCGCGATCGACGAACGTCGCCAGATCAACCGGCTCGGCGGCCGCGACGTGGTGCTTGGCGTCTTCGATCCGCTCGAGATCACCGGCGATCAGCCGCGGATGCACCTTGTGCACGCATCGCAGCCGCTCGGGGCGGCCGCCGAGAGCCGAGAGCCTGGGATCGATTTCCAGCATCACTTCGCTCGGGATCGCACCGGCGTCCTCGAGCCGGCGGTTCACGGCGAGCCGGGGAAACGGCGGGATTCCCCCGGGTTGCATGAGCGCCTTCAGGAGAATGGCCGTGTCGGCGAACTGGCGGTACGTGACCGCCGCCTCCGTACACGGGGCCTCCTCGTAAGCCACCGCATACTTGACGCGAGGCCCCACGAGTTCGAACCGATCGTCGTGCTCCGTAAAGCCAGCCGCGAAGTCAGGGCCGCCGGCCCAACGGACGAGCCGATCGTCGTTGGTCCGCGCCCACTTGGCGAGCGACACGCTCAGCCGCTCCAGCCGGATCAGGTCGACCTGTGTCTTCACCTGTCGCGCCGGGTCGATGACGAGCACCCGCTCTCGCGCAGGATCGTGCAGCACGATCTCACCGATCACGGCCGACTTTCCGACCGCATCCGGCAGTTCCAGAAAATCCCAGGCCACGCCTTCGTGGAACAGCGTCAGGCTGCGAGCCACGGGCTCGTCCCCTCCGTCCGCGAAGAGTTCGCTCTCCACCCGCAGTTGGCAGGGCCGCCCGTCGCCGCCGTCGCTGCGTGCCATGGCCACCCAGGAGGCCGCCATGACGACCGCCAGCGACACCACAAACCTGACGAGATCGAGTGCACTTCCGCGCATGCCAAAACCCTCCGGGAGGCGAGGAGCGTAGCAGGCGACGGCAAACCGCCCAAGACAGCCTGCCGGCCTGAAAAGCCATGCTTTCGAGACCCGTGCGGTAGGCTCTCACCCAGCCCGCCCCCATCCAGAGCCTCCGCAGCGATGTTCCTCTCCGACCTCGTCATCGTGTTCGCGGTCGCGGCGGCCGTGCTCTTCGTGGTCGGCAGGCTCAAGCTGCCCAGCGTGGTCGGGCTGCTCGTGGCTGGCGTGGTGGTCGGGCCCTACGGCCTGTCGCTCATCTCCGACGTGGCGATCGTCGAGGTGCTCGCCGAGATTGGCGTGGTCGTGCTCCTGTTCACGGTGGGGCTCGAGTTCTCGCTCTCGCGGGTGCTCGTGATGCTCCCGACCATGGCCCGGATCGGCCTGCCGCAGATCATCGGTACCACGGTGCTGGTGGCGGCGGCCACGTGGTGGTATCTGGGGACGCTGCCGCAGGCCGTGTTTGCCGGAATGCTGGTGGCGATGTCGAGCACCGCGATCGTCCTCAAGAATCTCTCGGACCGGGGCGAAACGGCCACCCCTCACGGGCGGATTGCCGTCGCCGTGCTCCTGCTCCAGGATCTGGTGGTCGTCGCCGCGATGCTGTCCCTGCCCCTGCTGGCGAAGGCCGCTGGAGTCGTGGCCGATCACCGGGCCACCTCCGCCACCGCGGCCAATCATCCTCCGCCCCTGTTCGAGGATCCGCTCGCCTCGGTCACCGCGGGGCTCGCCGTCGTCGCGGCGGTGTTGCTCGTGGGCCGGTTTCTGGTGCCGCGGATCCTGCACGAGGTCGTGCGGCTCCGCAACCGGGAACTCTTCCTGATGACGATCGTGCTGGCCTGCCTCGGCACCGCCGCGATCACGGCGCAGGCGGGGCTGTCGCTGGCGCTGGGCGCCTTCCTCGCGGGGCTGATGCTCTCCGAGAGCGAGTACGGCCATCAGGCCTTCACGGAGGTGCTCCCGTTCCGCGACACGCTCTCGAGCCTGTTCTTCGTGTCGGTCGGCATGCTGCTCGATATCCGGTTTCTGGCCGAGCATGCCATGCTCGTGGCCGCCACCGTGGTGGCGATCATGATCGGCAAGGCGGCCGTGATGGCCGTCCCCGCGATGATCACGGGCTTCCCGGCACGAACGAGCCTGCTCGCAGGGGCGGCCCTCGCGCAGGTCGGTGAGTTCTCATTCGTACTGGGATCCCGGGGCGCTGACGCCGGTCTGCTTGGCCGCGATGACTACCAGACGTTCCTCGCCGCGGCGGTGATCACGATGGCGACGACGCCGCTGGTGACTGCCGCCCTCCCAGGCTGGCTCGACCGGCTCTCCCGCAGCCGCTTCGGCGGCCGTTGGCTGGCGGAGCGGCCGGTGACCGAAGACCGCCCGCAGCGTGCCGATCACGTGATCATCGCGGGCTTCGGCCTCAATGGCCGCAACCTGGCCACCGCCCTGGCCGAGTTCGACGTGCCGCACGTGGTGCTCGAACTCAACCCGGAGACCGTCCGCCGTGAGCGGTCGTTCGGCCTCGACATCCACTACGGCGACTGCACGCGGGCGGCCGTCCTCGAGCACGTCGGCATCGACCGCGCCCGCGCCGTGGTGATCGCCATTTCCGACGCCGCCAGCACCCGCCGCAGCGTTCGCATCGCCCGGGAACTCTCCCCTGCCGTACGCATCTTCGTGCGCACCGAATACGTGCTCGAGGTCGATGAGCTCAAAGCCCTCGGTGCCGACGAGGTGATCCCCGCAGAGTTCGAGACGGCGCTGGCGCTCTTCGACCGGGTGCTCTCGATCTACGACGTGCCCGAGCAGACGGTCGACGATCTCGTGGAGGGGCTGCGGCTGGAGAACTACGGCTTCCTGCGGGCGCCCCCCCGGCCACACTCCCACGCCCGCCACGCGGTGCGGCCGCAGGCGTGCCGCCTCCCGGAGACGAGCCCGGCGATCGGCCGTTCGATCGGCGAGCTGCGAATCCGCTCCGTGTCTGGCGGGACCGTGCTGGCCGTCCGTCGCGGGGGCCGGCCGCTCGCCAACCCCGGCCCCGACTTCCGCTTCATGGCTGGCGACGAGGTGACGGTCGTAGGCACACCTGACCAGCAGGCCGCCGCCCGCGGGCTGCTGGAGGGCTGACGGCGGCGCTGCCGCACCTCGGCCGGACAGACGCCCCGACACCTCGGGTATCCTGACGGGATTCACCGGAGATCCCAGATGCCGTCTCGACGCCTCCGCATGCTCGTGGCCTGCCTGCTCTGCGGCATCGGCCCGGCCGCGATCCACGCCGCCGACGATGCCGCATGGCCGCAGTGGCGCGGGCCCGACGGCCAGGGGCACGCGCCGGCTGCCCACGACCTGCCGCTCACCTGGAGCGAGACGGAGAACGTGGCCTGGAAGACCCCGCTTCCCGGCCGCGGATGGTCGTCCCCGGTCGTCGATGAGCGGCACGTCTGGCTGACGACCGCCGTCGAACGGGAGGCCACCGCCGAGGAGAAGTCGCGGCGGGCCGACGAACCCTCCGGCGGACAGCCCCGGAACATCGCCGCCGCACTGAGCCTGCGGGCCCTGGGCGTGGACCGCGACTCAGGCCGGGTCGTTCACGACGTCGAACTGTTCACGATCGACGACCCGCAGCCGATCCACGCGCTCAACTCCTTCGCCTCGCCGTCGCCTGTGCTCGCCGGGGGGCGGCTGTACTGCCACTTCGGCGACTTCGGCACGGCCTGCGTGGAGACCGCAACCGGACGGATCGCGTGGGCCAACCGCGAACTTCGCCTCGACCACATGAACGGCCCGGGCAGCACGCCGATCCTCTGGAACGACCTCGTGATCGTGAACTGCGACGGCACCGACGTGCAGTTCGTCGCGGCGCTCGACGCGGCCACGGGGCGACTCGCCTGGAAAACCCCCCGGAGCGGACCGCTCCGGGAGAATCCCGATCTCAAGAAGGCCTACTCCACGCCCATCATCGTTCGCCAGGGAGATCGCGACGTGCTCGTCTCGCCCGGCGCCGACTGGCTCTACGGCTACGACCCGAAGACGGGGGCCGAGCGCTGGCGGATGAGCTACGGCGAACTCGGGTTCTCCGTCGTCCCGCGGCCGGTCGCGGCCCACGGCCTCGTGTTCATGAGCACGAGCTTCAACCAGCCGCGGCTGCTGGCCGTGAGGCTCGCCGCCGACGGCACCGGCGCCGAAATCGCCTGGCAGGAGACGAAGGGGGCGCCGAGCATGCCCTCGCCGCTGGTCGTGGGCGACGAACTCGTCATGGTGGGCGACAAGGGCGTCGCCACCTGCCTGGATGCGAAGACAGGCCGCCTCGTCTGGTCGCAGCGACTCGGCGGCAACTTTTCGTCGTCGCCGCTGTACGCCGACGGTCGAATCTACGTGGGCAACCGCGACGGCGACACGTTTGTGATCAGCGCCGGGCCCACCTGCCGTCTCGAGGCCACCAACCACCTCGACGGCCGGATCTTCGCGACTCCCGCCGCGGTCGGCGACGCGCTCTACCTCCGCACCGACGAGGCCCTCTACCGGATCGCGAACTAGACCGCATCCAGTTCATGTGGAGCGTCATCTTCGGAAGCGAGCGGGCGCTCCACGCCAGCCGGACGCGCTCTCACCGCTGCGTGAACGCGAACACGCCCCGCTTGTTGGCCACGACCACGTCGGGCCGGCCGTCGGCGTCGAGGTCGGCCACCGTCACCTGCGTGCCCACCCCGCTGTCGTCGTCGATCTTCTCGGCCACGTAGCGGGCGCCGCCCGAGCCGTCGCGGACCAGCCGGAACCAGTAGAGGACGGGTGGGGCATTGGGGTCGATATCACCACTCACGCCGTGCGCCCAGCGGCGCTTGCCCGTCACGACGTCCTGCAGCCCATCGCCGTCGATGTCGGCCAAGGCCAGCGCGTGGAGCTGGCTGAACGTCACGGCGTGATCATTCTCCTCAGGCGCCGCCCCCATGATCCGATGCTCGGCGAAGGAACCGTCGGGCCGCTGCTCAAACCATCCCAGACCGCAGCCATGGGCGTCGTAGCTCGTCACCACGTCGTTGCGGCCGTCGCCGTTTGAGTCGGTGACGAGCATCTGAGCGCCTCCGCGGGCGTCGGCCGGCCCGAAGGGGGCTGGATGAAAGGGCCAGATCGAGACCCCTTGATCGACCGGCTGCTCGAACCAGCCGTCCTTCGTGAGCAGATCTACGCGGCCGTCGCCGTTGACGTCTCCGGCGCCATAGCCGTGCGTGTAGCGAAAATATCGGGCGTCGTTCTCGGGCGAACGTGGCGTGATCGGATGAAAGCGTGCCTTGCCGAGCGGGTTGTCCCAGTCGATCTCGGCGAACCCGAGCTGTCCGCCCCCCTTGCCCTGCGCCTCCGGCGGCTTCATGAGGTCGCTGGAGTGGACGAGCAGTTCGGGCTTGCCATCGCCGGTCATGTCGATGAGCCCGGGTGATTCGCCGTCGGCCACGTCGAAGATGGCGTGCTTCGCCCAGTGGCCGGCCTTGCCCTGCGGGTTGACGAACACCTGCGCCGGCTCGCCCGGCAGCGCGTAGACGAGAATGTCTTGCCAGCCGTCGCCCGTGAAGTCGTGGGCGTAGGCGAGAAAGTAGTCGGAATAGCCGCGGGCCGGGTCGTAGGGAGTCTTCGATGGGCCCGAAGGATTGTTGGCCGGCGGCGTGAACTCAGTCGTCCGCGAGAAGTCGGGCCCGTGCCAGATCGTGTTGCCCGCGGTGATGTCGGCGTGGCCATCCTTATCGAAGTCGGCCACGGCACAGCCCTCGGCCACGAACCGCTCGGTGAGGGTCTTCTTCTCGAAGGTCACCTCAGCAAACGCGACCGTGCCACAGAACCAGATCATGAAGCAGCAATATCCGCGGATCATCGGGCAATCTCCGGGGGCTCTGAATCCGCACGCCCAATCCGGCTGCGGGATGGTGCGAGTTGGCTCGCCAACGGCTGGATAGCCGAGGAGTGATTCGCTCCCCGCACCTCGGCTACGTTCCGCCGGCGGGCGGTGCCAGCTTTCCTTCGATCGTCGTGACCGCTGCCTTCGCCTCGTCGGCCACGTCGGGGATCGCGCACGCCTCCTGCGCCACCGCGAGCGTGGCGGGGTGCGGATAGCGGACGAGGATCTCGATCACGGCCTTGCGGTCAGCAGGATCCTGCGCGGCGGCGAGCGCCCGGCGACACATCTCGGCCCGCTCGGCCTCGGGCAGGGCGAACTGCCTGGCGATCCGCAGGTAGCCTTTCATCGCCCGCCCGCGATACGGGCCTGCGGCGTCGGTCGTCGCGAGTTCGAGCAGCACGGGAGCCGCATCGGCCGTCATCCACTTGCCGAGCACCCGCGTGGCAGCGTCCGCGAGCGACTGGTGGCCCGACTTCGCCGCTGCGGCAACAGTCGCCAGCGCCTTTCCTCCGCCCACGTCGGCGAGCGTGTCCACGAGCACGCCGGCCCGCGGTCCGGCTGAGCCGATCGCCTCCGCGATCACCGCCGCGCAGCCGTCGCGGTCGGCCATTCGCACCGCCGCTTCCTTGAGAGCCGTCGTGGCCGCGGCAAACTCCGCGTCATCCCGCGGATCGGCGACCCGGTGGACGAGGATGCCGAGATCTTTCAGTTCGATGACCGAGCCAAGCGCCGCCATGGCAGCGGTGCGGACCGCCGGATCGTCATGCTCCACGAACGGGAGTACCGCGCCTGCCGCCGTCGTGATCCGGCGATCACCTACGAGACCGATCACCAACGGCAACGACCCCGCGTCGCTGCCGGCGAGCCGCGCCACGATCACCTCGTTGACGCCGTCGGCCGGCATGGTCGCGATCGCCTCGCGGACCGCCGCAAGCACGGCCGGCCCAGCTCCGGCCGCGATCTCCAGCAACCCCGCCGCGGCCGATGCATCGCCGCAGCGGCCGATGGCGCGGATCGCCGCCAGTCGCACGGCCGCGTCGTCGCCGCGGGCCGCCTCGAGGATCGTTTTCTGCACGGCCGCACTCGCGCCCGTGGCGTTTCGGTCGGCAAGCAGATCGATCAGGAGCGGCCGACGCCCACGCCCCGCGTCCGATGCGGCCGATGACGTGAACGCCTCGAGCAGTGCACGGTCAACTTCGTAGGCGAGGGCTGGGTCTCGGTCGGGGCCTACCGCCAGTTCGCGGGCCGTGAACAGGCCCATGTTGAAGAGCCGCTGCGGTGCTGACTTCAGAAGATCCACGAGCAGCGGGATGCCGTCCCGTCCCTGCGCGAGGATCGCCGCCCGCGTGGCCTCCGCCCGTCGCTGGTCCGAGAACTCCGCGGCACGCACGGCCTGAAAAAGGGCGACCGCCGCCGTCGTGTTGCCCGCCGCGAGTAGCCGCTCACCACACACGACACACGCCTCGGCCACAGCCTCACGATCGGGCTTTTCCGCGGCCAGCGCCTTCGAGAGCGCCGCGGCCGCGTCGGCCGTGCCGATCTTGCCCAACGCCGCGGCCGCGGCAGCGGCGACGTTCGGGTCGCCATCGCCGAGCCGCGTGGCCAGGAGCGGCACCGCCGCAGCGTCGCCGCGCACGCCGAGCGAGTTGATCACGCCCACTAGCTGCCGGCTGGCGAGTTTCGTGTCGGGGCCAGCGGCCGCCCGCAGCGCCGCCGACGCCGCGTTGCCGGGTATCGCCTCGAGCGTGATCCGTGACCACGAGGCGAGCCGCTCGTTGCCAAGGTAGGCCGCGACCGCTTCAACGCACGCCGGCGAGCCGTGGACGGCAAGCCCCTTGAAGGCCAGCGCCTTCTCGGCCTCGGGCGTCTCCGAGCGAAGCACCGCGACGAGTTCCTGCTCTCGTGCCTGCGGCGCCGCATCGTCTGCCCGCCCGTGGCTCGTGCCCGCGACGGTCGCCCAGACCAGCACCACACACCACCGCGACCAGCGTTTGTGTTTCCTCGTCATCACAGCCTCCACGGTTCACGGAGCGATTCCGACCGCAGCCGGTTCGCCGCCTCATCATTCACAAACTGCCACGACTCGGTGTCAAGCTTCACCGGCCGACCCAGAAACAGCGCGATGTTCGCGGCATGGCAGGCGATGTGCGCGTTGCAGGCGGCGTCGGCGTTGCCCTTCGGCTTGCCCCGCGTCTTGCAGCAGTCGAGGAAGTCGCGGACGTGGAACGTCGCGGGGTAGCCACCAATCTCCTCGACCTTGCGGCCCGCCATCAACTCGGGCGACGAGAGCACGATCTTGCCGCTGTCGCCCGCCTCCACCCAGCCAGTCTCGCCCTCAAAGCGGACGGGGCACGAACCGAGCGGGATCCAGTCCTTCTCGCGGAAGATCAGTTCGGTGCCGTTGGCATAGCGGCAGACGATCTGATCATCGACCGGCGGCGCATAGTCGGTCGGCGGCAGGCAGTCGTTCACCGCCCACTGGCAGAGGTCGACGCAGTGCGAGCCCCACTCCAAGACACCGCCGCCGACGAGGCCGCCCCCTTTTTCAAAGTTGAAGCCGTCGGCGAGCGTCTTCGCGTTGAAGGGCCTCCAGGCTGCTGGGCCGAGGTACATATCCCAGTCAGCGACCGCCGGATCGGGCGCCGGGTCCTCCGGCAGCCAGCCACTGGAAAAGGCCTTCATGCCGGCTGGGTGAGCGTAGACGCGGGTGATCCGTCCCAGCCGACCGGTCCGCGCGAGTTCGCAGGCGAAGGCAAAGTGCGGCAGGTTCCGGCGCTGCGTGCCCGCCTGAAACACCGTGCCGCACCGCCGCATCGTGTCGCGAAGGATCAGGCTCTCGGCGATGTTCTTGGTGCAGGGCTTCTCGCAGTAGACGTCCTTGCCGGCCTGCGCCGCTTGCATGGCCATCAGGCCGTGCCAGTTAGGGCCCGTGGCAATCAGCACGGCGTCCACATCAGGCTGATCGAGGAGTTCGCGGAAGTCGTGATAGGTGCGGCATTCCGCGGTACCGTGGTGCTTGTCGGCGATCGCCTTCACCGCATCCCGGCGGGCCTGCTTGACGTCGCAGATCGCCACGAACTGCACGTCGGGCTGCTGGAGGAAGCAGCCGAGGTCGTATTCGCCGCGGCGGCCGATGCCGATGCCGGCCACGCGGATTCGCTCGCTCGGCGGCACGGCCCCGTCGAGGCCCAGCGCCGACGACGGGATCACCATGGGCGCCGCGACGGCCGCGGCCGAGCCCGCCACCGCCCGCTTCAGAAACCTCCGCCGCGACGACCGTTCACGAGTCTGCATCGTTGCCTCCGCTGTCCTGAGAAGACCCGATCGTTTCCACCTGCACCGTTATCCTCGGTGGCGGGCCGGGGGGCAACACTCGCCTCCGCCCGGGTGCCCGCGGCAGTGAAGGTTTTCGAGCAGCATCACTGCCCACCCGCATGCCGCAGGCGAAAAACCCGCGGCCCACCTCCGCCGGGACCCATCGTTAAAGATACTTTCGGTGGTTGACCGTTGCCTTCCAGCGGCCCGACTCGGCGATCTCCACCAACTGGGCCTGCGTGAATCGCGCGCCGTGCTCGAGCACCGCCCGGCGGACCACCTCCTTCACGTCAGCCCCCGTCGCCCCCTCGAGCGCGTCGGCCAGCGTGTGGAACTCAAGGTCGAGACCCAGCGGCCCGAGATGGCGCTCGAGGATCCGGGCCCGGCTGGCGGCGTCGGGCATCGGCAGGGTGATCACCATGTCGAACCGGTTCGACCGCTGGGCGGCTGGGTCGAGCGATTTGGGGTCGTTGGTGGTGGCGATCGTGAGGATGTCGTCCCGCTGGCGGACGCCGTCGAGCGTGGAAAGAAAATCGGCCAGCGACGTGTTGGTGCCGCTGGAGTCGCGGTGGCCGAGCACGAGGTCGATGTCGTCGAGCACGACGAGCGTCGGCCCGAAGGTGTCACTCTCCGCATAGAGGTCGGCGATCGTGTGTCGCATCGCGTTGGCGTCGGCGAGGAGCGTCGTGTAGCGGCCGGCGAGTTCGCTGGCGATCACGCGGACGAGGTGCGTCTTGCCGACACCCGGAGGCCCCGCGATCAGCATCCCACGGTTGGTGCCGAGGCCAAGCGACTTGAGCAGGTCGCGGCGGCTCGTCGCCGAGGCGAGGAACACGTCGACCTCCGCCCAGAGGTCGTCGGGCAGGATCAGCCCGCTTCGCTCGCTCGAGATCGACGGGCTGACGCTGATCCGCACACAGCCGTCGTTGACGCAGGCCTCGAGCACGCGGCCCCGGAGCGGGTTTTCCCGGGTCTTGAGCCGGGCCCGGAATGCCTCCAGGGTCTTCTCGGCGACGCCCTTGGCCAACTGGGAGGACAGGATCGCGAACTCCCGCTGCCAGTGACGGTCGTCGATCGCCACGCAGAGCGGCTCGGCAGCGAGCGTGCCCGCAGGGAAAAACGCCACCAATCGCCCCGGCACCGCGACCTTCTCGTCGGGGCCGACGTCGAGCTGCGACCAGGTCGGCGGCAGGCCATCGCCGGGAGAGCCGACGACCACGCGGGAGCCATACCGCTCCATCTCGAGCCGCAGCAGGTTGCCGAGGACGGCAAGCGACGTGCCGGGGCCGGTGAACTTCGTGCTCGCCAGATCGAGTTGGTCCACGCCCAGGTGCCGGACGGCGAACTGCGTCGGCGAGAGCACCGTTGTCGGCTCGTTCCCGACGAGCTCGCCCAGAGTCCGCAGCGTCGCCCTCGTCTCGTCGCTGGCCGCCGAGAGCACCGCGTCGATCGTGTGGCCGCCGGTCGCGGAAGCGCCGTCCTGCATGGGATTCGATTCCTGAAAACGCCCTGCGGCATCCAGTAGCCGCAGGACGGCTACACTTTATCAGAGGATTCACGATCCTCTGGAGGAGTTCTGCGGCATGCACTGGCTCTATCTCGCGATCGCCATCGTGGCCGAGGTGGTGGGCACGAGCTTCCTCAAGGGCTCCGCCGGATTCACGAAACTCGGGCCCAGCCTGATGGTACTCGCTGGCTACGGAACGGCCTTTCTCTTCCTTTCGCTCACGCTCGAGCGGATTCCGGTGGGCGTGGGCTACGCGATCTGGTCGGGTGCGGGCGTGACGCTGATCGCCCTGATCGGCTGGCTCGCCTTCGGCGAGAAGCTCGACCCGCCGGCGGTGCTGGGCATGTCGCTGATCGTGGCCGGCGTGGTGGTGCTCAACCTGTTCTCGAAAACCGCCACCCACTGATGCCAGAACGTGCCGCGGCACCCACGGTGAGGGCAGGGAGCCGGTGCCAGCCACCAAATCTGGGCAAGTTGCCAGATTGCCTCGATTTGGTGGCTGTGCCTAGATTTGGTGGCTGACACCTTTTCTTTCAGAGCAGCGACTTCGCGCTCGCCATGGCGAGCACCGCTGCCATCAGCAAGCGGATCGCGGTGACGGGCAGCCGGAAGGCGCCGAGGTGCGAGCCGATCGCGCCGCCAAGCGCGGCGGCAGCCACGAGTTCCAGCCCTGGGAGTGGCACGGTTCGTCCTGCCGCAAGGCCGCCGGCGAGGCCGGCGAGCGAGTTGACGAGGATAAACGCCGCCGATGTCGCGGCGATCGTGCGGATCGAAGCTGCGCGGAGTGCCAGCAGGAGCGGCGTCAGGAACACGCCCCCGCCGACGCCGGTCAGGCCCGAGAGCAGGCCCACCGCGCAGCCGATCCCCGCCAGTGCGGCAGACCGCTGGAGCGACTCGCCCGGCAGTCGCGACGACGGCTCCGGTTCGCCGCCGCGGTCCCCACGACCCGATCCGAGCGCCTCCGCGCCGATGCGGACCGCCGCGAAGCCGAGCACGATGCCAAGAATCGTCTCAAACGCGGCGGTCGGCAGCGTGAGCCAGCCGCCGACGGCTGCGGCGGGCACGCTCGCGGCGGCGAGCGGCAGGAACAGCCGGCGATCGAAGTGGCCGGCCCGGGCAAACTGCACGCTGCCGATCGTCGCCACCACGACGTTCAACACCAGCGCCGTCGGCCGAATCACCTCCGGCTCCAGGCCGAAGAGCGTCATCACCGCGATGTAGCCAGTCGCCCCCGCGTGCCCCACTGAGGCATAGACCGCGGCAACGGTCATCACGGCAGCGACGAGCAGCCAACCGGTCATGCCGGCGGCACGGCGTGCTTCTTCAGGAGGTCGAGCGGCACGATCGCGAGTGTCTTCTCGTGCGTGGCCTCGAGCACCACCGGGGGGGCCGCTCCGGCCTCGGCGGCCTCGAGCCAGCGGGCCGCACAGAGGCACCAGCGGTCGCCGACCACCAGCCCGGGAAATCCCCACTGCGGCCGCGGCGTGACCAGGTCGTTGCCGGCCTTCACGGTGAACACCAGAAACTCCTTCGTCATCACCGCGCAGACGGTGTGCACGCCCGCGTCGTCGGCGCCGGTACGGCAGCAGCCGTCGCGAAAAAAGCCCGTCAGTGGGTCGCTGGAGCAGGTCGCAAGGATGCCGCCGAGCACGTTCCGCTCGGCGGGCGGACGGGAGGCGGAAGGAGGCCGGTCGAAGGCGATCACGGGCAATGACTCCGGAAGACGGCGGTCCGCGGGACAACCCCGGTATGATGCCACCGTCCGCACCCCGCGGCAACGACCCCGCTCGTCACGTCCGCCTCCGCGAGACCGTCGCCACGATGCTGAGCCTGCAATCACCGACAGCGGCCCGCTGGCTGTCCCAGGTCGACGCCCATCTCGACGAGGTGCTCATCGACCACGCCCACTGTGAGAAGAAGGCCGCGGGCGTGGCGATGAACCTGCTGTTCTCCTATGTCGACCACGTCGACCTCGCCCGGTCGATGACCGAGATCGTGAACGAGGAGCTCGAACACTTCCGGCTCGTCCTCGATCTCCTCCAGCGCCGCGAGATCCCCTTTCGGAAACTCTCGCCGAGTTCCTACGGAGCACGGCTCCACGAACTGATCCGGAAAGACGAGCCGGGCCGGGCCGTCGACCGGCTGCTCGTGGCCGGCCTGATCGAGGCCCGCAGTTGCGAGCGGTTCTCAGCGCTCGCCGACCATGTGGCCGACGAGGAACTGGCGGCCTTCTACCGCAGCCTCTTCGAGTCGGAGGCCCGCCACCACTCAACCTACGTTCGCCTGGCCTGCGACTTCATGCCGGAGGACGCCGTCCGCGACCGGCTTCGCACCCTCGCCGCCGCCGAGGCTGCGATCATCGACCGGGGCGACCCCGTCGCCCGCATGCACAGCTGAGCCACCCGATGCCATCCACCTCCACACACCCGACGGCGGCGCGCAAACCATGGCCGATGAACGAGACGATTGCCGTCGGGGCCATCGTGGCGCTCCTGGCATGGGGCGTGCTCGCCTGGTCGGGCATGGGCGGGCAGAGGGTGTCGCTGGGTCCGCTCGATCCAGAGCGGTGGTTTCCGGGCCGCAGCCTCACGCTGGCCGAACTTCCCCTGGTCGTGATGCTCGTCCTCGGTGGTGTGCCCCTCGTCTGGGACCTGCTCACGAAGCTCTTCGCGGGCACGTTTGGCTCCGACCTGCTGGCCGGCATCTCGATCGTCACCAGCGTCCTGTTGGGTGAGTATCTCGCCGGCGTGCTCGTGGTGCTCATGCTCTCGGGGGGCGCGGCGCTCGAAAGCCGGGCGGTCAGCCGGGCTGGCGACGTACTCGCGGCCCTGGCGCGACGCATGCCCACGCTGGCCCATCGCAAGACCACCGCAGGGATTACCGACGTGGCGCTCGGCGAGATCACCGTCGGCGACGTGATCGTGGTGTTGCCCCACGAGATCTGTCCTGTCGATGGTGCGGTCGTGAGTGGCCGCGGCGCCATGGACGAGAGCTACCTGACCGGCGAACCCTACCGCATGGCGAAGGCACCCGGCTCCGCCGTTCTCTCCGGCTCGATCAACGGTGAGGCGGCACTCGAGGTTCGCACGGAGAAGATCGTCGGCGACAGCCGCTATGCCAAGATCATGGAAGTGCTGCGGACCAGCGAGGAGCGGCGGCCGAGGCTGCGGCGGATGGCCGATGCCCTCGGCGCCTTCTACACACCGCTGGCGGTCGCGATCGCTGCGGCCGCCTGGTACTTCAGCGGTTCCCCCACGCGGTTTCTGGCGGTGCTGGTGGTGGCCACCCCCTGTCCGCTGCTGATCGCGATCCCGGTGGCGATCATCGGCGCCGTGTCGCTGGCCGCGAAGCGGGGGATCGTGATCCGCGACCCAGCCATCCTCGAACGGCTCGACACCTGCCGCACCGCGATCTTCGACAAGACCGGCACACTCACCTATGGCACGCCCCATCTCACCGAGGTGCGCACCGTCGGATCGCTCGGATCGGCCGAGGCGCTCGCCCTGGCCGCGAGCCTCGAGACCTATTCGAAGCACCCGCTCGCCGCGGCCATCACCGCGTCGGCCGCCGAGCAGGGCCTGCGGCTGATGGAGGTCGAGGAACTTGCCGAGAAGCCGGGGCAGGGGCTGACCGGCCGCGTGCGGAACCTGGACGGTGGCGGCGGCCTGCATGAGGTCGCGATCACCAGCCGGCAGAAACGTGCCGCCGTCGACCCGGTCGGCGCCGCCTCGCTCCCGCCAGCCGCCGGCGGGCTCGAATGCGTTCTCGTGGTCGACGGCACCGTCGCGGCACTCCTCAGGTTCCGCGACGCGCCGCGGGCCGACGGCCGGTCGTTCGTCAGCCACCTGGGCCCCGTCCACAAGCTCACCCGCGTGATGCTCGTCTCGGGCGACCGGGAGAGCGAGGTGAAATGGCTCGCCGACAAGGTCGGCATCACCGAGGTGCACGCGGGCATCCAGCCCGAGGGCAAGCTGCGGCTCGTCGAGGAGGCGGTGAAGCTGGCCCCGGTCGTGTTCGTGGGCGACGGCATCAATGACGCGCCGGCCCTGGCCGCGGCCACGGTGGGCGTGGCCATGGGTACCGCCAGCGACGTCACGAGCGAGGCGGCGGGGGCCGTGGTGATGGATTCGTCGCTGGCCCGGGTTGATGAACTTTTCCATATTGCCGCGCGGCTGCGGTCGATCGCGCTGCAAAGCGCGGTCGGCGGCATGGCGGCGAGTGTCCTGGGCATGGGCTTCGCCGCCGCTGGCCTTTTGCCGCCGGCGGCGGGAGCACTCGTGCAAGAGGCGATCGACGTGGTGGCCGTGCTCAACGCCCTGCGGGTGTCGTGGAATCCGGGCTCGCTCTCCGACTACAAGTGAACGCCATGCGGCTCATGCCAGCCCTCGTCGGGTGGGTCCTCGCAGCTGCCGCAGCCACTGGCTGGGCCGCCGACCGCCCCAATATCCTCTGGATCTCGGCCGAGGATCTCTCCGCCGGCACCCTCGGCTGTTACGGCGGGGCGGCCCACACGCCCCGGCTCGACGGGCTCGCCGCGGCGGGGCTGCGGTACGACGCGGCCTTCTCGGCGGCGCCCGTCTGCGCGCCTTCCCGCAGTGCCATCATCACCGGCCTGATGCCGACCACGCTCGGCAGCCTGCCGATGCGGTGCAAGGCCACGCCGCCGCCGCCGATCTCGGGATTTCCCAAGCGGCTCCGCGAGGCGGGCTACTGGTGCACTAACAACTCGAAAACCGACTACAACCTCGCCGGCTCATTCGACGCGGGCTGGAACCAGTCCAACCGCACGGCGCACTGGCGAACGCGACCGCGGCCCGACCAGCCCTTCTTCGCCGTCTTCAATCTGGGCGTCACGCACGAGAGCGGCCTGTTTGGCGACAAGCCCGAGGCCGTCCGCCGCGAACTGCCGGCGGAGGCCCGGCGGGAAGGGGCCGACGTGACGGTGCCCCCATACTATCCCGACACGCCGGTGATCCGCCGGGCGCTCGCCCAACGACTCGAGCTGGCCGCGGCCCTCGACATCGACGCGGGGAAAATCCTCGACGACCTTGCCGCCGACGGGCTGGCCGACGACACGATCGTGGTCTTCTGGGGCGACCATGGCGAGGGGATCCCTCACGGCAAGCGGTCGCTCACCGAGCATGGGCTGCGGGTGCCGCTGCTCGTGCAGGTGCCAGAAAAGTGGCGCGGGCGGGCGCGGCTCCCGGGCGGCGGCGAGCCAGCCGGCGCGACGGCCGAGCTCGTGAGCCTGCTCGATCTCGGGCCGACGACGCTCGCCCTCGCCGACCTCGCACCGCCGGAGTGGATGGAGGGCCGGCCATTCCTCGGGGCCGGTGCCACGGCCCGCGACGTCGTGATCGCGGCCCGCGACCGGATGGACGCGCCACCGGGCTTCGGCCGCTCCGCCCGCGATGCCCGCTTCCGATACGTCCGCAACTTTCTGCCCTGGCTCGATGGCGACGACCTCCCCGACTACGCAACCGGCGTGGCGATCACCAACGAGCTGCGTGCGGTGCGCGCAGCCGGCGGCCTACCAGCAGGGGCAGGCTGGTTTTCCCGCACCACCCGGCCGGCCGACGAACTCTACGACGTCGTCGCCGATCCCGACGAGCTCGCGGACCTTGCAGCCGATCCCGCCCACCGGGCCGACCTCGAGCGGCTCCGGAATGCCGTCCGCTCATGGATGCAGCGCACGAAAGACACCGGCATCCTGCCCGAGCCGATCCTGCGAGCCGAGGCGAAAAAAGCCGGTAGCGAATGGGCGATCTTTCACCTCGGCGACGAGGCCCGGGCCCACGAACGCTACGCTGCGATTCTCGACACCGCCTGGGCCGTCGCGGAGGGCTGCCACGAGGACGTCTTCGCCAACCGGCTCACGAACGACGACGCGGCCGTCCGCTGGTGGGCCGTGGCCGGCACCGGCTGGGCCGCGAAGCGGGCGGGGGGCGATCCGGCCGCAGCGCTCGCGCCGCGGCTTGTCGACACCGACCCGGCTGTCCGCATCGCCGCCGCCACCTGGCTGCTGCGGTGCGGCACGCCGACGGCGACGGACGACGCCCGCGCGGCACTCGGTGCCGAGATCGGCTCCATGAATCCTGAGATCCGCGTCGCCGCGCTGGTGGCGATCGACGACCTCGGTGAGATCACGGCGCCGCTCTGGCCTGCCGCCGCCGCGCTCGACCTCGGCAAGGACGAGGAGTATTCCCGCCGCACCGTCGAGCGGATCCGCCGCCGGCTCGCCGGCCCCTGAGCAGCCATCTCAGGGCCACCGCGTGGTGGTCGTTCTGGCGGAAGTCGCCGGATGGTGTTTCAGGCACGGGCGATCCGCTTCGCAACCTGCCGGGCCGCACCGGTCGCCGCCGCAGCCGTGGCTGACCCGGCCAGCCACATCGTCGCACCGGCCAGAGCCCCCGCCGCGATCCCGGCCGGCCCCGCCGCCGCACCGCCGGCGGCAAAGGCGAGGCTCGTGGCCGCCAGCCCAGCCGCCTCGCCCGCCTTGCGGCTTGCCTGTTCGCTGGCCCCACGCTGGTGGGCAGTCCACTCGGCGACCAGGGCCGCAGCCTCGCCGATGATCGCGGCCGGAAGCATGGTCTTGAGGCCGACGCGAACGCTCGTGCCGATGGCCGTGC
>Ga0164295_10000421_pt1 | contig 36450 bp, 32 predicted proteins | sample GEODES006metaG_FD_111798 | JGI IMG/M metagenome (GOLD analysis project Ga0164295, IMG submission 111798) | Oligotrophic lake water microbial communities from Sparkling Lake, Wisconsin, USA - GEODES006 metaG | ecosystem: Environmental > Aquatic > Freshwater > Lake | place: USA: Sparkling Lake... | reverse complement strand
TTCACCAGGCCCCCCGTCACCAGCGTGGCGACAACCAGCGCCACCCCCAAGGCCAGCGAAAGGGCCGTCAGCAACGACGTGAGCCACCGCTGCCGAATGTTGCGCCAGGCAATGCCCAGAAGATTCATGGCGTGTTGAGCCCTGTCGGTATGAGGAAGTCACCACGGCGGCACGTGGCAGGGATCGCTATCAGTGCCGATGCCCGGCCGCGGCCCGGTTGAATTGCTCCAGCCGGATGCGGCGGGGAAACTGCTCCGCTACCTCCGGTGCGTGCGTCACCACGACCAGCGCCACATTCTGCTGGCTGCAGGTGTTGCGCAGCAGATCGATCACCTGCTGCTGATGGGCGGCGTCGATACTGGCGGTCGGTTCGTCGGCGAGGACCACCCGGGGACGGTTGGCCAGCGCCCGCGCCACCGCCACCCGCTGCTGCTGTCCGGTGCTCAGGGCGGATGGCTTGTGATCGAGCCGGTGCTGCAGGCCGACCGCCTCCAGCAGGCTGGCTGCCCGTGCCCGATCGGGACGCTCGGACCCAAAAGCCATCGCTACCAGCACATTCTCCAGGGCCGTAAACCCTGGCAGGAGGTTGAACGCCTGGAACACCAGCCCCAGTTTGTCGGCCCGCACCCGATCCCGCCCCGCCTCAGGGATCCTCGCCAGATCGATCCCGTCCAGGAGCACCCGCCCGGCATCGGGACGCATGATCCCCGAGATCACGTTGAGCAGCGTCGATTTTCCGGAGCCGCTTTGCCCCTCGAGGGCACAGTGCTCCCCTGCGGCAACTGAAAACCGCGGAATATCCAGTACGTCGACCGTCTCGCCACCGGGCATGGCGAACGATTTCCGCACGTCAATGAGGTCAATAATTGGGTTTGCCATAGCAAGTGGAAATCATAACCGAAAAGGCCCCACGCGAGGTTGGAAGCCTGCCGGCACGCCAGCGGGAACCGGCTAAATTCGCAGGCTGATTGAGCGGCGCGGGGGAACCGGTGTATAGTTTTCCGTCTCTCGGAGGCTGTCTCTTCGCACCGTCGCGAAGGGCTGCCGTTCACCTTGACGTCCTGCAATTAGGAGAACGCCCGTGTCCATTCGTGTCGGCATCAACGGTTTCGGCCGCATCGGTCGCCTCACCTACCGCGCCATCTACGAGAAATATGGGCTCAATGGCGATGTGCAGGTCGTCGCCCTCAACGATCTCACCGATGCCAAGACCAACGCTCATCTGCTCGCTTACGACTCCAACTACGGACCGTTCAAGGGGCATGTGAGCTACGAGGGGAACGATCTGGTGGTCGACGGCCACAAGATCAAGGTGTTTGCCGAGAAGGATCCGGGAGCGATCGCCTGGGGCAGCCAGGATGTGCAGGTGGTCGTAGAGAGCACCGGCTTCTTTACCGACGCCACCAAGGCGGTGGCCCACAAGCGCGACAGCGTGAAGAAGGTCGTCATCTCCGCTCCGGCCAAGAACGAAGACCTCACAATCGTGCTGGGCGTCAACGACAAGATGTACGACCCCAAGAAGCACCACGTGATCTCCAACGCCTCCTGCACGACCAATGGCTTGGCCCCGGTGGCAAAGGTGCTGCACGAGAACTACGGCATCGACCGCGGCCTGCTCACAACGGTCCACGCCTACACCAATTCCCAGAAGACAGTCGACACGGCCGCCAAGGATCTGCGCGATGCCCGGGCCGCGGCCCTCAACATCGTTCCTTCGAGCACCGGTGCCGCCCGGGCGGTGGGTCTGGTAATCCCGGAATTGCAGGGCAAGTTCACCGGCATGGCCTTCCGCGTGCCGGTCGCGACGGTGAGCGTGGTCGATTTCACGGCTCTGCTCAATAAGGAAGCCAGCCCGGCTGAAATCAACGCCGCGATGAAAAAGGCTGCCGAGGGGCCGCTCAAGGGGATCCTGCGGTACACCGATCAGGAACTCGTCTCGACCGATCTCAAGCAAGACCCCCACAGCTCGATCTTCTCCGCCGTCGACACAATCGGCCTGGGGAACTTCGTCAAGGTGGTGAGCTGGTACGACAACGAGTGGGGCTACTCCAACCGCGTCGCCGACCTGCTCAATTTCCTCGAGGACAAAGGGCTGTAGGCATTCCCCCGTTCCCGCCGTCCGTCCGCGCCACTGCACTTTGGTTGGGCACCCTGATTGACGCTGGTCAATCAGGGTGCTCGGGCCGGGTCGAAACGGTGGCGAGCGTTTCGTGAAGACTGCCGTCGAAGCTGGTCATCCTGACCCGCACCATGATATGGCCACTGGCGGGGGGAGGGCCCTGCCAGCGAAACACAAAGTGCAGCCCCCGCGCCCGTGACGTGCGTCGGAAGTGGTTGATGGCCTCTGCCTGGGGCACGTCGAATCTCGCAATGCAGGCCCCGGCGTCGACATCCTGGCCGACTAAAGCGGCGATCGGCTGGACGCTCGGATCATGCACCGTGACGGTGATATCCCCCGCGGCTGTCACGAGACGCTCGTCGGCATCGCGTGGCTCGACTACCAGCGCCAGACCGTCGGACAGGGAATCGCCATCCCCGTCGAAACAGACGGTCCGGCTGGGGTTGATCACCAGATGGGTAATCTTTCCTTCGCCGGCGAGACTTTCGTTATAGGAGAGGCGCAGGCCTGCTGGCGCCTGGGCTCCTCGCCCCGTTTCGTTCGGCAGGGGTGGCACGCCCTCAAGCGTGGGAGGCGTGATTGGCGGTGGCACCGCCGATCGCGGCAGGACCGCGGGGGGTGACAGAGCAGGGGGCATGGGGGGAGGCAGGGCACCGCCGCCGGCCGGTGGTATCGAAACGGCAGGAGGCACGAACCGGATCGCGTCGGGGCCAGATCGCGTTGTGCCGGCAGCGCTGGGGGGCATCGGTGGCGGCAGAGCCGCCGGAGCGCCAGCCGCGGCCTGACCCGAAAACAGCCCGCCCGGCATTTTCGGCCGTCCCTGTGCCGGATCATTCTCACCAATTCCGAGCTGCTTCTTCAGGCTGCCGTTTTCGCCAATCGTGCGCTCCAGCCGGGCGCACTTGGCCTGCAGTTCGTCCTGCAGGAGATAAATCTGATCTTCCTGCATCCGCAATTCGCGTTCCAGCAACTGCTGGTTGAGATCGCTCTTGCAGCCTGCCGTGAGGCAGAACCCAAGCACCGCGATCCCGGCAAACAGGCTCCTGGCCACCTGCTCCCCATGGAGTTGCACGCAAGCCAAGCAAGACACTGCCGCCGCAGAGCCAAGGGCTCGCAGGGGCGGCAAGAAAATCCAACCCGCGGCTCCCTCCGGGCGCCGAGGCGTGATTGTGGGTCTGTTCATGATGCGCCTCCTGCGCCTCAGACAGTTTTTTTTCCAACACCATCCGTGGTTGGTCTGCTACGGAACGCTCTTCACTTCGGGCATGCGGTCGATCACCTCGTCGATCAGGCCATACTGCCTGGCTACCTCAGCCGCCATGAAGTTGTCCCGGTCGGTATGCTCCTCGATCTTGTCGAGGGGTTGACCGGTGTGCTTCTGCAGAATCATGTTGAGTCGTTGCTTGATAAACCGGAATTCCTTGGCGTGGATCATGATCTCCTCCGCCGTTCCCTCCATGCCGGCAAGCGGTTGATGAATCATGATCCGCGAATTGGGAAGGGCTCGCCGCTTCCCCTTGGCGCCGGCAGTCAGCAGCACGGCCCCCATCGAGGCGCACTGGCCGATGCAGTAGGTCGCCACATCGCAGGTCACAAACTGCATTGTGTCGTAGATCGCCAAGCCGGCGGTCACGCTGCCGCCCGGCGAATTGATGTAGAGATGGATGTCGCTCTTGGGATCATCCGACTGCAGAAAAAGCAGCTGGGCAACGATGGCATTGGCCACCTCATCATTGACCTGCGAGCCGAGGAACACAATGCGGTCCTTCAGCAGGCGGCTGTAGATGTCCATCGCCCGCTCTTCGCGGCCGCTCTTCTCGATGACGTAGGGAATCAGCGGCATGGGCTTAGTCCTTCTCCTTATCTTCGTCTTCACCAGTGACCGGCGGCTTGGTCAGCACGTCATCGACCAGCCCATACTCCTTCGCCTGAATCGCCGTGAGATAGCGATCGCGGTCGGTATCTTTGGCGATCCGCTCGATCGGCTGACCGGTATGGTGCGCCAGAATTTCGTTGAGCACAGATCGGGTCTTGACGATTTCGTCGGCCTGAATTTCGATGTCGCTCACCTGCCCACCCACCTGGCCATAGGGCTGGTGGATCATGACCTTGGCATGGGCCAAGGCAAATCGCTTCCCCTTCGAGCCACCGGCGAGCAGAACAGCCCCACCGCTGGCTGCGAGCCCGACGCAGTAGGTAGCCACAGGGCAGGAAAGGATCTGCATGGTGTCGTAGATCGCCATCGTTGCCGTGACGCTGCCACCAGGCGAATTGATGTAAAAGTGGATGTCTTTGCGGCGATTCTCGCTCTGGAGATAGAGCAACTTCATCACCACTTCATTGGCGTTGCCATCGTAAATCTCCCCCTGCAGGAGGATGATCCTGTTTTCCAGCAGCAGATCGCCCAACGTCATCTGCCGCTGCCGCTGGTAGTCGCGGTAGGCGCCGGAGGCGTGGGAGGCATGCGGATCAGACGAACGCTCGTGCATGGTGGTCGTGGCCCAGAAGGAAAAATCTGCAGGAAACCTGCGAAAAAGCAGCAGTGAAAAGTGCAGGCGTGAAACGGAAAGGGGATGATGCGGGTGCCGACAGGCAGAATCAAGGCGGCAAAAACGAGGCTCCGAAAAAACTCAGATCAATCTTCTCTGCTGGGGGCAAAATCTACCTGCGGGCTGCGGTGGGCAGTTCGGAGGCCTCCGTCCGGGTGGCAGTGGGGATTTCCTCATCGCCCACCAAGGCACCGCAGACTGCGTGGTCTACAGCATCGGAATCAGCCTTGCGGAACTCAAACGGCGTGTCGATGAAGGAGGCGCTGGCCGTGACAAGATCGAGCGTTTTTCGCTCGATGATCTGATTGCGGAGCACATCCATCAGGCCACGCTTTTCCAGGCTCGCACGCACGCGCCGCGGCGATTCGCCCGACTGGCCAGCGATTGCCCGAATCTCCTCATCGTAGTCGGCTGCGGTGTCGGCGATCGCATGCTCCTCGGCGATCCGCTCCAGGATGAAGTGTTCCTTGAGGGCCCGAGCAGTGCTGGCCATCACCGTCTGGCGGAGTTCGTTGACATGGCGACGGATCGAATCGTCATCGAAGCCACTGCGCCGCAACTCCAAGATCGAGCGCTCCAGTTCCCGCTGGCTTTGCCGCCGCAGCAGATCGGGGGGCAGATCCCATGTCGCCGAAGCAGTCAGGGCACTGGCCACCTGCTGGCGAACCTGACGGCGGCGGTGCCATTCCAGCTGGTTTTCCAACTGTTTGCGGAAAGCCGCACGCAGTTCGTCAACCGTTGCAAAAGAGCCCAGCTCTGCCAGCAGGTCTGCCGTGAGTTCGGGGAGTTCAAGCTTCTTGACCTCGAGCACCGTCAGCTCCATCGTCACCGTCTTGCCACGCAGTGCCTCGACGGCAGCCTCGGGGGAGATGGTGATGTCAGCCTTGACGGTCGTGCCGGGCTTGGCCTTGGAAAGCAGCTTCGCGAAGCCTGCGAGTTCGGCATCAGCCAGCGACAGCTTGGAACGGACGATGATTTCCAGCTCGTGTGCCTCGGAAAGCACCACGTCGCCGTCGAGAAACCGCAGGTTTGCGATGACCAGATCCCCCTCGGCAGGGGCGCCGTCGTGCGGCACAAGCTTGCTGCGCTCACGCAACAGATGCGACAGCGATTCGTCGACGTCGGCCTCAGAAATCTCGCGGGTTGGACGCTTGATCGCCAGCCCCTTCCATTCGGGCATCTCGAATTCAGGGCGGACTTCGAGAGAAAACTCGAACGTCATCGGGCCGGTCTCCGGCAGCAGCACGGCCCCCATATCGAGTTCGGGCTCGCTGATAGGCGACAGCTTCTCCTGCTCCGACACCTGCGTCATCGCATCGGCGAGCAGTTTGGAACGGATCTGGTCGCTCAGTTCGGCTTTGAAACGGCTGGTGACCAGCGTTCGCGGCGCCCGCCCCGCCCGAAATCCGGGCAGCACAGCCGAGGGCATCAGTTCGCCGACCGCTTCATCGAAGTAGCGCGAGATATCCTCGCGGGGAATCGAGACCTTCACCCGCCGCTGGCAGGTGGACACGTTCTCCACGACCACGCCGATATTCAACGGGGGGCGCTGCAGGTCGCCACTGGTATCGGCCGGGGAACTGGGGGCGAGGGCGACAGATTCAGACATGAAAGCTTCCGGATGGGATCGGGGGCAGAGGTCCCCCGGATCTGGACGCTGACCGGGGAGTGGGGAATCAGCGAATCAATCAGCGAATCAAGGCTGGGCGGTGGACGCTCGAAATCGAGGACGCGGGACGGGCGAAACCGAACCGGGAAAGTCTAGGACCGAAGGGACTCTTTTTCCCTGAGCGCACCGGACAATCCCGGCGTGCGCCACACCAGCGAAGCGGGTGATGGGATTCGAACCCACGACAACCACGTTGGCAACGTGGTGCTCTACCAACTGAGCTACACCCGCAAACAACACTTTTGAGACCGGCCCACCAGCAAGCTGCGAAAGCCGCAGGTCTGGGTGCACCGAAAAACACAGCAGGAATCCCGCGATTATAAGGGGCGAATGCCCTGCCGCAAGGTCAACCCCTAGGTAGTTCCGGTTTTTTGCGAAAGATGGGGGGATGCTTGGTAAGTTGGTGCCTGTTTCGGGGACACTTTCCCCGCCCATTCCCCTCCGGCCTCCACCCCCCCATGACTGCACCGGTTCGACGCGTCAATGTTCTCGATCTTGCCGCCGCCAAACGGGACCGGCGCCCGATCACGATGGTTACCGCCTATGACTGGCCGACTGGGAGGCTCGTCGATGGGGCCGGTATCGACTGCGTCTTGGTGGGGGACAGCGTAGCGATGGTGGTCGCCGGGAGGAGTTCTACGATTCCTGCCACGCTGGAACAGATGATCTACCACGGGGAGATCGTCGCGCGGGCCGCCAGCCGGGCGCTGGTGGTAGTCGACCTCCCCTTTCCGCTGCAGCATCTGGGCGTCCGCACGGCGGTGGAATCGTGCGCCCGCCTGCTCAAGGAAACCGGCTGCCAGGGGGTGAAACTGGAGGGAACCGCCGGGCAGGCGGATGTGATCGCCGGCATCGCTGCGGCGGGCATTCCTGTAATGGGGCATGTCGGGCTGCGTCCCCAGGCGGTGCACCAGCTCGGCGGCTACCGCATGCAACGCAATCTCGAGCAGCTGATGAACGATGCTCGCGCCGCGGCAGATGCCGGAGCTTTTGCGGTGCTGCTGGAGTGCATCCCGCAGGAGGCTGCCCGGCAGATCACGCAGGCGATTGGAGTTCCCACCATCGGCATCGGCGCGGGACCGCACTGCGACGGGCAGGTGCTTGTGCTCCACGATCTGGTCGGGCTCTCACTCGACCACGTTCCCAAATTCGTCCGGGCCTACGCCGACGCCAAGGGAGTCATTGGCGACGGCCTGGAGCGGTGGCGGAAAGACGTGGTCGATGGCGAGTTCCCTGGCCCGCGCGAAACGCTCGGCTGACAGGGGCCTGCACTGGCTGGCATTCTTCCGCCGGTGCGCGATTGGCTACGGCAGCACCACCTCATCGGAGATCACCACCGGGCGGCTGGAGGTGACGCCCGCCGGCGTCGGCATCCCCGCTCCGCTGGACATCGCCCCCGGCGATCCACCCGGCCCGGAGGGGAGCATGGGAGCAGCAGCCCCGCCCGGCAGCCCCGGGCCGCCCGGCACAATCTGGCCACCTGCGGGCATGCCCCCTTCCATCCCGCCACCTTGGCACTGACTGCAATTCTCCCCCCCCGTCATCCCGCCGGCAACCATCGCCTCACCACCTCCTGCGCAGGGCGCGGCCTGCTGGCAGGCAGCGGGCTGTCCGCACGGCCGCGGCTGGGCCACGGGAGCGGCAACGGCCGCAGCCATCGCCGAGGGGGGCACAAACCCGGGTGGCAGGTGTCCGAAGCAGCGCTCGTATTTCCAGACTTCCAGCTGGATATATTTCTCGTTGAGCGACTTGCACCCGGTTGTGGTCAGCGCCAGCGCTGCGGCAGCCAGAGCCCACGACCGTGGCATCCATTCCATCCTCAGCATCGGATCCCCTCCTTCCATGTTCCGCCGCACGCTTCGCGCGGCAAGTCGACGGCGCGGGCATTCTGCGTCGTCCGGCAACCCTACCTCACGCCCGGTGCGCAGCAAGAAATTCAAGCCGGAGTCTGGCCGCTCGCGGGGAGGGAGACGGAGAGGATATGACGATCGCAGGGGGTGGTCTGACTGCAGAAGCGGCAGCGGGAACCACTCACCCCCACTGCGACCACGATTCCGTCGCCATCACATAGGCGCTCAGCAGCGCATTGGTCGTGGCATGGGCCACAACGGCATCGACCATCCGGCGGCGGTAATAGAGCGCCCCGGCAAAGAGCATGCCGACCACAATCCCGGCAATCCAGGCGTCGCCGTGCAGCACGCCAAACAGCACCGAGGAAACCAGAAACGAAAACCAGGTGAACTGCCCGAGGGGCACGCTGTCGGCATCCTCGTTGATGGTGCGGCGGGCCACGAAGCCGCGAAAGAAGAGTTCCTCGGCGATCGGCACGGTGACCGTTGACCCGAGCACGCGGAACAGCAGCCAGAGCGCCGCCCACGGCTGCCCCAGCTGGAAGGGGTTTTGGACGGCGTCAAGCTCCAGGGACGCCTCCGTTGTGCCTGGCGTGAGAAACATCCAGACCACAAAGGAGAGGGCCCCGATCACCACCGGCAGTAGCGTGGGGCGCCACTCCTGCCAGCGAAAGGCACCCCGCAGATACCACAGCACTGCCGCCACGCAGACCACCCGGATGGGATAGAGAATGTCAAACCCGCTGCTGAAGGCGGCCGTCAGCATGGTGATGGCCGTCAGGCCCAGAAACGGCAGGAGGCAGGCCGTTATCGGCAGTCTCCCCGACTCCTGGCCGACCGCCCCGGCCGGCACCGCCAGCCGCTCCGGCTGCCGTGTCAGGCCCCAGCCCCGCGACAACCCCTCCGGTTTGGTGAAGAAGGGAATCCGGGAACTGGCCACGATGAGCCCCATCCCGACGGTGACAAACGCAATCCACCCCGCCGTGGAATGGAATCCGTTGATGGCAATTTCGGGCGAAAGATAAATGCCAACGAGGATCAGCGCCGTGATGCGAACCACATTCGCCAGCCAGATAAGCGCCACGCCAATCGGCAGCAGCAGGAGCGCCTGCGGAAAGCGATGGATCCGCCGAAACCACCAGAGATAGGCGGTCAGCAGCATCGTGATCAGACCGATTCCCTGGAATCCCGAGCACCACTCCAGAATCGTGACCTGAAAGCCTTCGGTACCAATAACGAACGGCTTCGGCCGGATCACGGGGCCGCCGGCAAAGGGCTTCAGGAGGCCTTCCACCATCTGCATCGTCGTTTCGCCGCTGATCTTCCAGAAACCCTGCGACAGTTCGCCGCTGCGCCAGGCCACAGCGGCAAACAGGGCACACACCCCGGAGATCCCCAGCAGATTCCTAGCGAGCGTGAACCGGGGCACAACGATCGCCAGCGAAAAAACAAACCATGCCATCAGCGGCGCGACAGCCACTCCCCAACTCCCGACCTCGCCAAGACTCGTCGGGGATGCTCCCGAGAGCAGCCAGCGGAGCGACGCAAGAGCACAGACAAACGAGAAGATCTGGCCCGCCACCAACGGCCATGAGACGCGCCTCTGGCGGTACTCATCCTGATGCTGCTCAATATGAGACCAGCAGCCGGCCAGCACGAACATGACGGCAAAGGCGACCCACTTCTTGTTGTCCAGCTCCCAGAGGGAGCGGCCGAAGCAGACCGCCAGAACGCCTGCTTCCACTGCCAGCAGCGCGGCGAGCATCGCCAAAGCCCGCCAGGGCAGAACAGGATCGACACCGGTCTGCCGCGCTGGCAAATCTGCAGATGGCATTATGAAACTGCGACCGGCGTGCAAACGCCAGACACTCCCCTCATGAAGTTGCCTGAACGATGAGAAGTCGCCTGCCCGATTGCCGATAGATTCCGAAGCGGGGTGAAAACCGTGGTCACTCCACCGCTGGTGGCAACCGATCAACCCTTACGATGGCGGATGCGGGCCCTCATGCGGCGCTTCTTTTGCCCTAGTTTGCGCCGACCCTTGCCCGTTTTCTTGACACCCATGCTCTTCTCCAAGCTCCACCGCCGGGCTGAAACGCCCGCACCGCACAGTTGTAGAATGCGGTGGCCCCCACTTGCAAGCGCTCCCTAGCATCCGCCACGCTGGGGCAGGTTTCCCTGCTCCAGCCACCCCTCCTGGGCCAGTCCCGGCCCTCCGTCAGCTGTGTGGTCCCACCCCATGATCGTCCTCTTTCCCACCTATGCGCGGCGTCTGGCGGGAGAAAACCTGTGGCGGGCCACGGTCGCCGGCATGGTCACCCGCCCCCTCCCACCGACCAGCCGCAGGCGGGTGCTCGCCTTGGCGGTGCTGCGTCGCCTGCTTGAACTCAGCGACCGCCAAGTGCAGTCGGAGGTGTTCAAGCGCCGGGCCGATGCGTTCCTCTTCCAGCGTGTGGCGGGCGAACCGGTCCAGGTCGCCATCGCCGGCCGCCTGCTCGATATCGGCCTCACAGACCGGGTCGGCCACTTCCAGAGCCAGATCGACCTGGATGAATCGACGCTTGCTGCAGCCAACAGGCTCTCCTACCAGGCCTGCCTGAGCGGCCCCGAACAGCTGGGGGATTCGCTCCTCTCGCCACCGGGCAGCAGCGACAATCCGGCCGGCGGCACCATCCATCTGATCGGGGAGGAAGGGCTCTCGGTGATCTCCGACATCGACGACACCGTGAAGGTGACTGAGGTCGCCAACCGGCGGGAGTTGTTGGCCAACACCTTGGTGCGCGAGTTCTCGGCCGTACCCGGCATGGTGGAGGTGTACGACACCTGGCTGCGGGCCGGGGCGGCTTTTCACTATGTGTCGGCCAGCCCGTGGCAACTGGCGACGTGCCTCGACGGCTTTCTCCATACCTCCGGGCTCCCCGCCGGCTCGATGCACCTCAAGCTCTTCCGCCTCAAGGACTCAACGCCGCTGCGGCGACTCCCCTCGCGCAAGCGCTCCAAACGCCGCATCATCGAGCAGATCATGGCCGACTTTCCGCGCCGCCGGTTTCTGCTGGTGGGCGATTCCGGCGAACGCGACCCCGAACTCTATGCCGCCATCGCCAAGCGGAATCCACGTCAGATCGTCGGCATCGCGATTCGGCAGGTGGCTGGCCATGCTCCCGCGAAAAAAACCAGGGCCCGCCTGGACCGCATCCGCCGCCGGCTCCCCCCGGAAATGATGCTGATCTTCACCGACCCGACCGAATTAGCCCGCTGGAGCGATCAGGCGGCCAGCAGCGGGCTGTGAACGCGCGCGGCGCGTAGAGAGATCAAATGGGGCTGTCGAAGGCGTTGCGGAAATGCTCGACGACCGGCGGGCCTCCCGCCTCGGCGGCGAACGTCACCGTAACCACATCGATCCGCACATGGCAGTCCTGCAACCTGTGCCGCCGGATGTAGGCGGTGGCCAGTTCGGCGATGCGGCGCTGCTTCCGGTACCCGACCGTTTCGGCGGGATGACCATGGGAGGTGTCGCTGCGCGACCGCACCTCCACAAACACCACCGTGCGGCCGTCCACGGCGACGATGTCGATGTCGCCCCGCAGCACCCGCGCGCGGCGGGCCACGATCCGGTAGCCCTGCTGGCGGAGGTAGGCTGCCGCCTCATCCTCGCTACGCCGGCCCAACACGCCCCGCCAGTCAGATTCAGGCTCTGCATGCATGGAAGCAGCCACCCCCATCAGGGAGAGTGTTCGCCCGGCCCACCGGCAAAACCAGCGATACCATGCGTACAGCCCCGTGCCCATGCTGCCCCCAGACCCAGCAGCCTGCGAAGCAGGCTCCCAGGCAGGAAACGAACCCTCAGGACTTGCTCGCAGCGGCCTTCTTGGTGGCCTTCGGCGCCGTCTTCTTGGCGGCAGCGACCGGCATGTCGTCGCGCTTCTCACGCAGGCGGACCGACTTCCCAACGCGGTCGCGCAGGTAGTAGAGCTTCGCCCGGCGCGATACACCCGATCGCTTCACCTCGACCTTGGCGATCTTGGGAGAGTGCAGCGGAAACTTCCGCTCGACCCCCTCGCCGGCCACGATCCGCCGGACGGTGAACATCGACCGGCTCCCGGAGCCGCTCTGGGCGATCACCACGCCGTTGAAAATCTGCACACGCTCCTTCTCACCTTCGAGAATGCGGGTGTGGACATCGACGGTATCGCCAATCGCGAACTTGGGAACCTCGGTCTTCAGGCTCGAGGCTTCGACAAGGGCAAGAATCTTCTGGCTCACTGGAGGCTCCTTTGGGGTTGGGCGGGGGATCGGCGGCGGGTCGCATCGACGGCCTGTTCATGCCGCCACTGGGCGATCCTGCCATGGTCGCCCGACAACAGAACGTCGGGCACGCGCAGGCCGCGAAATTCGCGCGGCCGGGTGTATTGTGGGCCTTCCACCAGGCGCTCGGCGCCGGAGAAGGAATCTTGGCGGGCACTCTCCTCATCACCGAGCACCCCTGGCACCAGACGGGCCACGGCGTCAACGATCACCATCGCCGCCACCTCGCCGCCAGAGAGCACATAATCCCCAATCGAAATCTCGTCGGGCTGCAGCGTTTCCCGGACGCGGTTGTCAAAACCCTCATAGCGGCCGCAGAGCAGCACGATCCGCTCCTGCCGGGCGAGGCTCTCCACCACTTCCTGCGTGAGCCGACGGCCACCGGGGGTGAGCATCACCAAATGCCCAGCAGGGGGCCGATCGCCCCCACCCGCCTGTTCGCCGAACCCTTGCACCTGCTCCACGCAAGCAACCACCGGTCCCGGCATCAGCAGCATGCCCGGCCCACCGCCAAACGGGCGATCATCAACCTGCCGGTGAATCCCCTCGGCAAAGTCGCGGATGTTGGTCACCCGAATGTCGAGCAGACCGGCAGCGCGAGCAGCCCCCAACAGACTTCCCTCAAGGAAGCTGGCAAACATATCGGGGAAAAGGGTGAGGATATCGATGCGCATGGAAATAGGCGCAGGCCGGAGAAGACCTGCATGGGGCTGGCGTAGGAGCCACTCACGTCGCTGCGGAACCTTCTGCTGCACTCGCCTCGGCGGCAGGGGCCTCAGCTACGGCCGCCTCGACAGGCGCTACGGCCGCCTCAACTGGCGCTGCGGCCACCTCGGCAGGCACTGCGGCGGCTGGAGCGGCAGCAGACTTGACCTCTGGAACAAACACCGGTTCGCCGGCAGCGGGAATGATGCGCGGCATCGACAGTTTCGTTCGCGCCTGCTCCATCTGCTTCAGGTGGGTGCCTTTCGGCCCATATTTCTTGATCAGCACACGCACTGCGTCGCTGGGCTGGGCGCCGACCGACAGCCAATACTCCACCCGTGGGCCGTTGAGGGTGCAGCGGGCATCGGTCTCGGGAACGTAGGGATCGTATGTGCCGAGTTCCTCAATGACGCGCCCGTCGCGAGGGGCACGCTTGTCGGTGGCACAAATCCGGTAAAAGGCGCGGTTCTTCCGCCCCAGACGCTTCATTCGAATCGACACAGACACGTTCAGGATCTCCGAAAGGGAATTTCCAAGCTGTCTAGCTTAACGAACCTTGGCCAGAACCCAAGCCCAGTGCGCAGACTGCTTTATTTACAGCCTTTTTCCTGCAAAAAACTGGCTTTTCGGACCGTTTTCTTGCCCCCATTCCGCCACCATCTGGCCGCATTCGCAAAACCTCATCATTCGCTAACGTTCTCCATCCATAACGGTGACGGTTCTTTGCGCTACGACTGTCTTTTTTTCGCGGGAAACAATTCCGTGCACCCAACCCAAGGGCGACTCGCCGGCATTTTTGGTGTCTTCACGGTTTTCACGAGCCAACTCCTGCTCTTTTTCACCCCCACGCTGGCTCCAGACGACCACGCCACCGGTCGCTGGCTGCCCAAGTTGCTCTGGGCCTTCACCGCCATGGCGGCGGCCTATCTGGTTAACCGAGCGATCGGCATCCTCATCTGGGACCGGCTGGTGGCAAAGGCGCTCGGGGGCAGGGTGCCGGCGATTCTCAAAACCATGGTCGGCGTGGTGGTCTACATCATCGCCATGTCGCTGGTGGTCGGATTTGTCTACGGGCACGACGTGGCTGCCTTCCTCACCGCCCTGGGCGCTGGAGGAGTGGTGCTGGGCTTGGCAGTGCGCGGGATCTTTTCCGATCTCTTCACCGGGCTGGCGGTCAATCTCGATGGAAATGTGGTGATTGGAGACTGGATCCAACTCTCCCCCCGGGGAGCGGGGGCGCGAGCGCTCGTGGGCCGGGTGCGCGAGATCGGCTGGCGATCGACGCAGTTGGAAACGGAGGAGGGAACGCTGCTGATCATTCCCAACACCGTTCTGGCCGAGGATCTGGTCACCAACTTTGTCCGGCCCTCGGCAACCACCCGCTTCGAGTGCACCATCGATCTCGACGCAGCGGTGAGCTGCGAACGGGCCAAACGCATCCTGCTCGGCGCGGCCCGGTCGCTGACAGGAACCCGCGGATTCGCCCCCGATCGGGAACCTGTCGTACTGGTCAACGGCACCTCTGAACAGGGGATTCAATACCTGATTCGCTACTGGATCGAGCCGTGGAGTCCCCTTTCGCCAACGACGGCCCGGGATGCCGTGCTGTCGCGATCGCTCCACCATCTCGCCGTGGCGGGCCTGGCACCAGCGATTGAAAAGACCGAGATTTTCTACGACCGGATCCCCGACCGCCGCCGCCCCGACACCACGGCAGAGGGCCGGGAACAGATGCTCGAGAGCGTCCACCTCTTTGCCAGCCTCGAGGCAGAAGATCGCCTGCAACTGGCCGAAGAACTCAAGCGGATGGTGCTGTCCCCACTCGAACCGGTCGTCCACCAGGGAGATGCAGGGGAGACCTTATATATCATCGCCGAAGGTGCTCTGGATGTCCTCGTGACGACCGAGCAGGGACCAGAGCCGGTGCGGGTGGCCACGCTCGGTACCGGCGATTTCTTTGGCGAGATGTCGTTGCTGACTGGCGAGCCCCGCCGGGCCACGGTGCGGACGGCAACTTCAGCCGTGATCTATGAACTCTCCCGCGAGACGGTGGCTCGGCTCATCGAACGGCGTCCAGAGGTTGCCGATGTGCTCGCCCGGGCTGTGGCGGAACGGAAGGTGGGCCTCGATGCGGCGCAACGGCACCCCGGAGAGGCCGCAAAGGCAGAGGCGGTCGCCACGCTCAGCGGTCAGGTGAGCCGCCTGATGCGCGACCTGTTCACCCGCCGCAAACGCTCCCCAACTGCCGCCGTGAATTCCTGAGCTGGATTGGCATGGTAATCAGGCTGCTGATTCCGCGAGCGCAGGCGATGGGTGGGCCTGTCAGCCCTGCGGACCGCGGCGGCGGCGGCGGGCTTCCTTTTCCCGCATTTTTTTCTGTTTTCGCCGCTCGTCGGCAGTCAGACGCCGCCCTGTATCCCCCTTGGAGCGGGCAAGTTGGCTAGCAGGATTGGTGATGGCCCCCTGCAAACGCTGCATCTCTTTGACCCGCTCCTTGAGCCCCAAACCGGCCATTCCCTTCATCATCGACGACATCCCGTCGAACTGCTTGACGAGGTCGCTCACCTCGCTCGGCTCCACGCCCGATCCAGCCGCAATCCGCCGGCGGCGCTGCTGATCGATCGTGCGGGCCGGGGTGCGCCGCTCCTGCGGGGTCATCGAATCGATGATTCCGAAGATGCGCTGCATGTCCTTGTCGAGGTCGGCACCGGCCAGCATTTCCTGCATGCCTCCCATCCCCGGAATCATCCCCAAAACCTTCCCGATCGGTCCCAGCCGGCGCGTCTGCTGGAGCATCTTCTTGAAATCATCCAGCGTGAATTCCCCCGCCCGCAGCCGCTCCTCCTGAATCTGCATTTCCTTCTGGTCGAATTTCCGCTGCGCCTCCTCCACCAGCGAGACGACGTCGCCCATGCCCAGAATCCGGCCGGCCATGCGCTCCGGATGGAAATCCTCAAGCGCCTCTATCTGCTCGCCAGTACCGATGAATTTGATCGGCACGCCGGTCACGCTCTTCACCGACAGCGCGGCTCCGCCCCGGGCGTCGCCGTCGAGCTTGGTCATGATGACGGCATCGAGTTCGAGCGCCTCATTGAAAGCCTGCGCACTGTTGACGGCATCCTGCCCCGTCATGGCGTCGACCACGAGAAACACCTGATCGGGGCCGACTGCCCGGTCGATCCGGGTCAATTCCTGCATCAGTGCCGCGTCGATAGACAGCCGGCCGGCAGTGTCGAGAATGACGACCGAGATCCCCTCCTTGCGGGCCTGAGCCACTCCCGCCTGACAGACCGCCACCGGATCGGCGGAGCCCTCCGGGGTGTAGACCGGCACGCCGATCTGACGGCCCAGCACGGCGAGCTGCTCGATGGCCGCCGGACGCTGAAGATCGGCCGCCACCAGCATCACGCCGCGCCCCTGCTCCTTGATCTTCTTGGCGAGCTTGCCGCAGGAGGTTGTCTTGCCAGACCCCTGCAGCCCGCAGAGCATCAGCACCGTCGTCCGGCCGGCCTCCATGGGGATAGTGTGATCGACCGGCCCCATCAAGCCGATCAGTTCGCGATGGACGATCCCCACCAGCTGCTGGGCGGGATCGAGCGACTCAAGCACCTTGGCACCGACGGCGTCTTCGGCCACGCGATCGAGAAAGCGGCTCACGACGTCATAGGCCACGTCGGCCTCGAGCAGGGAGGTGCGCACCCCCTCGAGCGCCTCGCGCATATTGGATTCAGTCAGCTTGCCGCGGCCCCGAAGGAGATTCAGGGCGCCAGACAGCGAGGCGGTCAACGATTCGAACATGGCAGCTCCAGGGAGAGGGTCAGTCCCCGCTGATTATAGGCAGACTTTCTGCCGCTCTCTGCTGTCGAACCGTCCACCCCCTGCCGCAGCGTCGACCGCGGCAAAACGCCCCCCGGCAACCTCGGCCGCCGCCGGAATTGGCGACCAGCGACCCAGCAGGTTGTGAAAACAGTCCTGGATCGCTGGATGCGATGCCCGTCGACCGTGGAAACGCCAGCCGGGCCCTCGACGGGGGCGTTTCCCGCCGTTCGCTGGAGCGGTCTTAGGAGGCTGTGGATAAAGTGCAGCATCGCTGGATGCGATGCCCGTCGACCGTGGAAAACCTTGGCTTTTCCACCGGTCGACTTCGTGGAAAAAGTGCATGGATGACTTTTTCCACAGCCAGTTAGCTGAATGTGCCCGATTCGCCCGACACAGGCAGTGACATCATCTGTCCACCCTGCTCGCAGCAGGGGGCAGCGGCCGGCGCACAGGCCGGCTCGCAGGCCGGTGCACAGGCGGGGGCCATGGCGGGAGAATTACCGCACCCGCAGGGAGAGCGGAACTCCATGAACGACGGCGTTCGGTTGCAACCGCCACCCGATCCACCCATACAGCTGCAACCGGGGGCTGCCAGAAGACCACCGATGAGCACTGCCAGACACATATTTCGCGACATTTTTCCCCTCCACCAAAAGCTGGACATCCCTGAACCCCATCAATCGTTTGGCGCCGTCGCCGACGACTCTGCCAAACCCTACCTCACGATTCGTGCCACGCCGGCGGACACGACGGATTTTTTTTGATCCCGCAGATTCTTGTTGACGCCTTCACAGAAAGAAGCTGTCTGATCGCAGGGAACAGCGGGTGCGAAAAACGCGTGCTAGAGTTTTTTGTCTGAGTCTGATCCACACCTCACACCCCGCTCGGCGCACCCGTTCAGAAGCGCGCCGCAGTATGAGCACGCCCGATGCCTGCCATCCCGGAAGCCACCTCCTGCTGTTACCAGCCACCCAAAAAATGGCTGGGTTGCCGGCAATTGCTGGGGCGTCTGCTGGGAGCCTGGCTGGTGGCGGCGAGCTGTACGCTGCCGGCAGCCACCCTGCCGGAAGATCAGCTTGTGATGCCAGCCCCACCGGCCCCATGCCCGGAGGGCGGCTGCCTGACCACAGCCAGCAACACGCCTGATATTTGGGCGGTGAGCACCCGCGGCCTGCCAGACATTGGCTGCATGCCGACCGCGCCGCATGTATTGGTCGAAAAACTGGGAAACAACCGGCGGTGGCAGCGATCTGACCTGGCCAGCCTGATGGAAGACTCCACCCGGCCCCTCCTCCTGTTTGTGCACGGGGATCGCTACGACCACGGCTCCGCCCTGCAGCAGGGTCTGTTTCTGGCCTCGCGGGCGGCGGCCTGTTGCCCCACCGCCCCCCCATTCCGCACCGTCGTCCTCTCCTGGCCCAGTTCAAAAGATGGCCTTCTGCTGTGCGACACGCGAAAGAAATATGAGCGGTCGATGTCTGAGGGGCACTATCTGGCCTGGCTGCTTGGCCAGGTCGATCCGCAGCGCCCGGTGGCGCTGATCGGCTATAGCTACGGCGCATTGATCACGCTCGAAGCCCTCAACCATCTCGTGGACGCCCACCGCACCGGGCGGCATGATGTGCAGCCCTGGCCTGGCCGAACCGGACGCGTGCAGGTGATTTTCATCGCCGCCGCAGTTCGTCAGGATGCGTTTGCTCCCCGGGGGGCCTATCGGAATGCCCTCACCTGCATCGACCGCCTCACGCTGCTCAACAACTCGCGTGACAAAGCGCTGCGGTTCTTTGACTTTGTCGATCGCTCAATGACTGCCGATGCCCTCGGCCACGAGGGGATGCCGTCGCGGTGGATCCCGGCTGGCACCGAATTTTTACAGCTCGATGCGACCAACGTGGTGGGCAAGAACCACCGGCTGCTGCCCTATCTGGAATCGCCCGCCCTCGCCCGCCAAATCTGCACCGGCGCCATGGAGGGGCTTTCCACGCCCTGACTGTCTGTGGAAAAAGTCCTCCATGCCCCTCTGAATTGAAGACAGCCCACTCGGTCGACCGGTGGAAAAGCCGAGGTTTTCCTTGGTCGACCACCGCCGCATCCAGCGGCGGGTAAACTTCAGCTCGAATGCTGCCGGGCAAACCAGCCGGCGGTGTCGGCGAGCCCGTCAGCCAGCGACATCTTGGGCTGCCAGCCCAAAAGTGCGCCGGCCCGCGAAGCATCGACCAGATTGGAACGCAGGTCACCCGGCCGGGCCGGACCATGCACGGGGGGCGGCAGCACGGCGGGCCGGCCAGAGCCGGCGAGCAGTGCCATCATGCGGGTGCGGAGCAACGCTTCCAGTTCGTTGACATCGGTCCCAATCCCGGTGCCGATATTGAGGCTGGTGAGCGTGCCGGGGGCGATTTCGGCGGCCGTGGAAACCAGCGCGCTGATATTGGCCCTGGCGACATCGGCCCCCGCGACATAGTCGCGCACGTAGCAGCCGTCACCGTTGATCGTGGCGGGCTCTCCCGCCAGATACTTCTTGCAGAAAATGGCCACCACCCCGGCCTCGCCATGGGGATTCTGCCGGGGACCATAAACATTTGAATACCGCAGCGCCACTCCCTCCAGACCATGCTCCTCGGCAAAAAATTTGAGGTAACGCTCTCCCACCCATTTCGTGATGCCATAGGGGCTGACCGGGTTGGCGGGAAATGATTCCGGGGCGGGCGTGGTGACATCGCCGTAGAGCACGCCGCCGCTGGAGGCGAAGACCACCCGCCGGCAACGCTGCTGCACCGCGGCTACCAAGACATTGATCAGGCCGATGCAGTTGACCTGCGCATCGAAGAGCGGATCGCGCACCGAACGGCTAACCGACATCTGCGCCGCCTGATGGCAGACCGCATCTGGCCGCTCGGCGGCGAACACCCGCGCCACCGCCTGAGCATCGACAATGTCGGCCACATGCAGGGGAACATCCCCCGGCAGATTACCCCGCTCGCCACTGGAAAGATCGTCCAGCACCGCCACCCCGTGGCCTGCTGTGCGCAAACCATCGACGATATGGCTGCCAATGAAGCCCGCACCACCCGTAACCAAAACCTTCATGGAACCTCTCCTGGCACTCCGCCTGCAAAAAACTGCGGGGCTTTTGGACGGTGCCCGTCCGGGAAGCCTGCGCTGCATGCCCTCAGTGTAGCGGCAGGGCAGGCCCTGGTCTGAGGCTAGGCCGTCAACCGCACGCCACCCGCCCCAGCGGGGGAAAAGAGTCGCTCGGCCAACTGAGCGGCGTAGGTGTCAAAGCTGTGTTCCGCGGAATAGGCTTGCCGGGCTGATTCGTCGCGACCCATCTCGCCTCCGGCCTCAAGCCAGCCTTCGATGGCCCGCGCCACCGCGCCGGGGTCGAGTCGATCGGAAACCCGCGCCACGTAGGCTGGGGCGTCGAGCGCCGCAGCGAGATCGTGATTGGCCACCGTGGGCAGCCCCGCCGAAACGCAGTCGATGAGGGCCCCGGAGAGCCCGCCAAACTGATGAGTGCGCAGTTGGATGCCACAATCGGCCGCCAGCAGATAGCGGCGGTAGGTAGCCTCGTCCAGCCATTCCGACGTGAAGTGGATCGCCTGGGCAATCCCGCGCCGCTCAGCCAGATCCTGAATCGTCTCCGACTCCCGCCCGGTCGCGCCCACGAAATAGAGATGGGCATCCCGACCGCCGCGCCGCAGCATCGCCAGGGCTTCCACACAGACATCGGGGGCCTTCACCGTCGCCAGCATGCCCAGCGTCACAAGCACAGTCCTGCCGGCTGGAATGCCGACCGCGATCCGCGCCCGCCGCCGCGCCTCTGGCGTCGTCTCGACAGGCGCAAATGTCCGCTGGACCGAAAAGGGAAGGTGGTGGGCATCCACGCCGTAGTGCTGACGGATATTGTCCCGGAGGCCACTGCTGTGAACAAACATCGGCTGGGACTTGGCGAGGACATCGCTGAGAAAAAGCGTTTCCAATGTGCCCGGGTGCTTGAGCCAACCATCCACCTCGTCGTCGCTCACCGGCCGGTGCAGTTCCGCCTCGGCCATCGTCCGCACCTGCCCAACCCCCTTCCACCAGGCATAGATGTCGATCAACCGGGCATCGTGCAAAATGCAGGCACCGCCGTAGCGAGAGTGGAGTTCGATGATCTTGGTGTGGATCGCCGAGTTGCCAACCACCGAGACCACAGCGTCGTAATCGGGCCGGAGGTAGGCTGCGGCGCTGATGGGGAAAAACGCCCGCACAGCCGGCGTGGGGTGGGGCTGGGGCTGATCTGTATAGACATCGATCTGGGCATTGCGTGCGAGGGCCTCGACCGTGCACAGCGAATAGTCGGCTACTCCCGATTGGTCCGGAGGAAACGGTGTGACCAGGGCGATGCTCGGGCGGCGCAGCGCAGGCTGCCTGGTCAACCGCGCGGCATGGATGGTGAAGCGGGCGTCGAGCGCCTCCCAGAAGCGTTTGCCGACCTGCTCGTCGGTGAACCGCCCAGGTGTGTCCTGCTGAGTGTCGATGAGTCGCTGGCGCAGGCTTGGCGATTGGAGCACGGAGTCGAGCAGATGCGTCAGGGCACCGGCGTCCTCGGCCTCAAACCGCGCGCCTGGATTGGCCACCAGTTCGCGATGCACGGGAATGTCCGACACCAGCACTGGCGAGCGGCAGGCCATCCCCTCGATGACAGGAATCGAAAAGCCTTCTGCTCGGGAAGCGGCGATCGTGGCCAGAGCATGCCGATACCAGGCGGCGAGTTCCTCGTCGGCCACATGCTCCAGGAAATGGAGACGGGCCCGGCCACCACTGATCCGGGCAGCCTGTCGCACGACCCGCCGGCGCCACGCCTCGGGATAGCCTCCCGCGATCACCAGTGCCGGGCCATCCTGGAGGGAGGGCAACCGGCCATAGGCCTCCACCACGCCCTCGAGGTTCTTTCGCCAGTCGGGGCCGCCGACAAACAGAAAGTAGTCTCCTGCCACAGCCGTCGGTCGCTCGGGCGCGGCCGCCTGACCGGCATGCAGGTGGGCAAACACGGGACGCAGGGCCACTCCGGTGACGGCGATCTCCTCCGACTTCTTCCCCAGCCGCCGGGAGAGTTCCGCTGCGCATCCCGCGGAGTTCGGGAAGTAAAACCGGTAGGCGGAGAGCCACTCCATCGCGGCAGCGTATGAGAGCAACGTCTCCCGCCGCCCCAGATAGTGCTGCGGGAATTCCAGCGGTATGAAGTCGTGTACCACCGCACATGACAGAATCTCCGGCCGGTCGAGCAGCCGGGCGGGGAGGCGGGAATCGTGGGTCAGCGGGGAGAGCGACAGAAACACCGCCGGAGCGGCCGATCTGCCAGCAGCAAAGGCTGGCAGAATGGTATCGCACAACTGTGCGTAATCGTCCGGGATCGCACCGAGGTCAGGGTCGGAAAGCCCAACGATTCTGGACCGTCCCCCGCTCCAGCGCTTCGCCGCCGCCAGCAGGCTGGCCGCGTGGGAACCGATGCCACGCCGAGCGTAGAGCGGGTCCTGCAACGGGCGGATGTCGGCGTAAATCAGCATGGATCGCAGTGGTCAACAGGCCTGTGGGGCAGAGAGATTTCAGGGGGACTATTTCGGTCTTTAGGCCAGGCGTTCAGCCCGCCTTACGGGCCTCTGGAAACCCCGCCTGCAGCGTTGCATCGGGGGTTGCTGAGGCCTGCACGGCGTCGTCAAAGAGTCGAGGAAAGCGGACCTCCTCCGGCTCTTCTGCCACCGGTGGCGCCATGATCAGAGAACGCACCAGCGTCTCCAGGTCGGAGGAACGACGCCCCGACCGCTCCTCAAAGGCTGGCCAGGAAGCGATGGCCTGCGCGCCGGGAACACCCATCTGCGACCGGCGTCTCAGTTCCGTCCGCACCAGCGCCACAGCCAATTCCTCGACGCCCGCCGAAGGCCGGGAGGCGATACCCACCTGATACCGGGATCGGCGAAACTTCCGGCCGAGGGGGCGCAGCCAGCGGCGCTCCAATTCGCGCAGATGGTGGTGAACGATCCTCACGAAGTGCATGGGTGTCTCCCTGAACGGCCAGAGCGGTCCCTGACGGAATGACCTGCTCACACGCGCACAGCATCTGTGGCGCGCAGGCCTCAAGCGGGTGGCGGCGGGAAACGATAGCAGGGCCCCGGGGGCCGGCGAAATGGCAAATTCACCCTCCATTCTCGCCACACTCGACTGTCAGGCCGCCTGCTGTCGGCTGCGCAGAACACCGGCGTAAACCCCCAGATAGCCCCGGGCGGTTTCAGCCCAGGAGAAGCGGGCGGCATGGGCGCGAGCCCGGGCGGGGGCAGCGGGATCGGCCGCGAAGGCCGCCACCCCATCCCGGTAGACCGCTGCCATACTCGCGGCGGCGAAGCTGTCGAAAAAATAGCCCTGGTCGCCAGCAACCTCAGGCAGGCTGGTGCGGCGCGACATCACCACCGGCTTGCCGCACTGCATCGCCTCCAGCACCGGAAATCCGAAGCCCTCGGTGAGCGAGGGAAAAGCAAAGGCCTCGCAGTTCTCATAGAGCCACTGCCGGTCGCCATCGGAGACTTCGCCCGTGAGCACCACCCGCTCCGACAGCCCCAGTCGCGTCACCTCGCGCTCCAAAAACGCCCCATACGGAGTCGCTTTCTTGCCGGCGATCACGAGCCGCCGCCCCGGCAGTTCTGCCACGAGTCCCAGCAGAACATGGAAATTCTTGTGCGGCAGGGCATTGCCGACCGTGAGCAGGAACGGCCCCGGGGGGATCATGGCCGGGCGCTGGGCCGACGCCGCAGGGGGCAGCGCCAGGCCATTGGGCACCACATGCAGCGGCTTGCCGCGCAGATCGAGCAGCGTTTCCACATCGCGGGCTACAAACCGGGAGATTGTCACAACCGCCGCAGCCCGATCGACCTTGCGCTGCATGTCGGCGAGTTTGCGGGTCTTCTCCCAGGTCGGTTCCCCATGCGGACACTGATGGAGAAAGTTGAAATCGTGGATCGTCAGCACCACCGGCACCCGGCCGTCGAGCGGCAGGTATCGCGACATCTGATTGGTGGTGTGCCACAGCGCCATGCTCGGCTTGGGAAGCACAGGCTGCACAAAGGGGCGGACCATCCGCTGCACCTGCTCCTTTTTCCAGGGCGACACCAGCAGGCGCGAAAAGGGCATACCGGGAAAATGGCGTTCGGCCCCGGGCGGCAGAAAGAAGACCGGCTCCACCAGCCCCGCGCTCGCGGTGAGCAGTTCGCGGCCGAGATGGAGCGAAAATCTCCCCAGCCCGCAGTTGATGTGCCGGATCCGCTCCAGATCGATCACCACTCGCGGGAATCTGCCCGAGGCCGCGAGCCGCGGGCTGGTTCCTGATGGGAGTGATGGTTGGACTGGGGGCATGGGAGGCAGCTGGGTAAGGGGACAGGGGCGGCGCGGCTGGGGGGGTTCATACGCGACGCATGCCCTCGGTGAAAAGGCTGAATCGCGAGGTTAGGCCGAGGCCTGCCCGCCACCGGTCTGGGCGGCCAGATAGGCGGCAATCCCCTGCTGCCACGAGGGCAGAAAAATACCCAGTCCCCCCAAGCGACCAGCGTCGAGGACGCTATAAGCAGGCCGGACCACGGGCGAGGGGTACTCGCTGGCGGGAATTGGCACGGCCACTGTGGGCAGACCAGCCTGCTGGAACAGTTCCCGGGCAAAGCCGTGCCAGGAGGTGCTGCCGGCATTGGTGAGATGGAAGGTGCCGGTGGCGTCAGACTCCACGAGCGCGAGGATGCCCTCGGCTACATGGGGAACGTAGCTGGGAGTGCAGAACTGATCGGCCACGACCCGCACCTCGGGCCTGTCCCGGGCCAGCACGAGCATCGTGTCGGCAAAGTTCCGGCCGCGAACCGGCCCCTGTTCGCCGGCTGTATAGAGGCCACAGGTGCGCACAATCTGGTGGTTTGCCCACGAACAGGCCGCCACCTCGCCGGCCAGCTTGCTGCGGCCATAGCCATTGAGCGGCCCGGGGGGATCGGTTTCGGCGTAGGGGGTGGTGCGGCTGGCATCGGCGCCGAAGACATAGTCGGTGCTCACCTGCACCAGCCGGCAGTCGATCGTCCGACAGGCGTCGGCCAGATGCTGCACGGCGCTGGCATTGACGGCAAGCGCTGCCGGAAATTCCGTTTCGGCCCGGTCGACTGCCGTCCAGGCAGCGCAGTTGATGACGGCCGCTGGACGGAGGCGCTCAAGCACAGCCTGCACCTGCTGGGGCTGCGTGATATCGAGCGCCCCCCTCGGCAGGATGATGGCGCGGGGGCCAAGCAACCGGCAGAGTGCATGCCCGAGTTGGCCAGCGGCGCCGGTTACGGCGATCGTCGAGGATGGGGCCGTCGTCATGTTCACCAGTCTTGGTCTATTCGCGGGCGACCTGCCGGAGATACCGACCGTAGCTATTTTTCATGCTGGCCCCGCGGGCCTCCAGTTGCTCGCGGGTGAGGTATCCCAGACTGAAGCCGATCTCCTCCAGGCAGGCGACCTGCTGCCCCTGCCGCTCCTGAATCGTCTGCACGAAAGCCGCGGCCTGCAGCAGCGAATCGGGCGTGCCGGTATCGAGCCAGGCGAAACCCCGGCCGAGCCGCTCCACATGGAGCGCCTGCTGAGCCATATAGGCCCGGTTGACATCGGTGATCTCAAGCTCGCCGCGGGCACTCGGCCGCAGCCCGGCGGCGATATCGACGACTGTCTCATCGTAGAAATAGAGCCCCGTCACGGCGTGTCTCGATTTCGGCTGTGCCGGCTTCTCTTCCAGCGAAATCGCCCGCCCCTCAGCGTCGAACTCGACCACGCCGAAGCGTTCCGGGTCGCGCACATCATAGGAGAAGATCGTCGCGCCGCTGGTGCGGGTGGCAGCCCGCTCCAACACCTTGCTAAACCCGTGGCCGTAGAAGATGTTGTCGCCGAGCACCAGCGCCGACCGCGACCCATTGAGGAATTCCCGTCCGATGATGAATGCCTGCGCCAGGCCGTCGGGCTTGGGCTGCGCGGCATAGCTGATCGACACACCAAAGGCTGAGCCATCCCCCAGCAGTTCGGTGAAGTGCGGCAGGTCGTGTGGGGTGGAGATCAGGAGAATGTCGCGGATGCCGGCGAGCATCAGGGCCGACAGCGGATAGTAAACCATCGGCTTGTCGTAGATCGGCAGCAGCTGCTTGGAGATCGCCAGCGTCATCGGATGCAGGCGGGTGCCTGCCCCACCGGCCAACACGATCCCCTTGAGGGGCAGCGGGCCGGGAAGAGTCTCGTCAGGACGAATATCTGGCATCACAGGGGTCACCTAGGCTCTTTGAGGCGCGAAGAGAAATATCAGCCCCGTGGCTGGCCAGACTCGACCTTGTAGGGAGAATCGGCATTGAGCTCGTGGCGAATCTCATCCACCTTTTCCTGCTTGCCAGGCCCGGCGTAGAGCCGGTTGGGGGCGTTGAACACCCAGCCCGGCACGTGGCTGACATTGCGGTAGGCATGGACCACTCCGGGCGGAATCGTCACGGCACAGGGATTCGACTGGCCGCACACCGTGCGGGTCTGCAGACCGAAAGTCGGTGAGTTGGGCCGGGCATCCCAGAGCACAAGTTCGAAGTCGCCCGGACCCATGAAGGCAAACAGATCGGTCTGGTCAACATGCTCGTGGGGGCCGCGCACGACCCCCGGCTCCGTCTGGCTGACATAGGCCATCACCGGATGCAGATGGGGAGCCAGTTCGTCCTCCCGGTAAATCTCGACCAGCCAGCCGCGGGCATCGCCATGCCGCTTGAGAGCGGTGAAGGTGACGTCGAGAATCTGCGGAGGGTGCATGGCTGAAAAATCCCGAGGGGAGGAAGGCCCACAACCGGCTCGCGCTCGGTCGGGGCGGGGGCAAAAATGGCCGGAAAACCGCTGGTAGGAGCCTTATAATCACACGTTTGTTACGATTGTCAACCATCTGGAACCCTTTTCTCATAATGCGGCTCTGCCACCCGCCGGTTCGCTGTTCGTGGCGTGGCTGGATCCGGCGCTCCCCATGCCCCGAGCCATCATCCTCGCCCACCACGACCGCGACAGCCTGATCGATCCGCACGTGGTCCACGCCCTGCATCGCTACCGGCAGGTTGCCGATCGGCTGGTTGTCGTCTCCACATCAGCGGAGGCCTTGCCAGCGGTACTGGCCGGCTGTGTCGACACGTTTATCTCCCGGCCCAATGTGGGGTACGACTTCTGCAGCTGGCAGGCGGGGCTGGCGGCCCTGGGAGATCCCGCGGCATTCGCCGAGGTGATTCTCGTCAACGACAGCATGTATGGGCCGCTGACATTCCTCAGCCCTGTGCTGACCGATCCGCGCGTGGCGGCGGCCGACCTGTGGGGAATGGTGCTCTCCGATCAGGCGACGCGCCGGCGCGGCAAACGCGTCTCTCCCCATCTGCAATCGTGGTTTCTCGCCGCCCGCCGGCCGCTGCTGAATTCAGCAGTGTGGCGCAGGTTTTGGGAGCGAGTGGAACCGCTGCCGAGCAAGGATGCGATCATCGATCGCTACGAGATCGGCCTGACAGAGCAGGTTGCAGCGGCGGGATTTCAGATCGCCGGGCTCTACAACGCGGCGCAGGCCGGGCCGCTTTTGCTGCGCGAAATCTGGCCCCACCTCTCCCTCGCCGAGCCGGCCCGCTCGTGGCGGCACTTCCGCAAGGCCCGCCGCACCCCTCACAATCCCAGTGAACTCGCCTGGCGGCGGCTGCTGGAGGCGGGGGTGCCCTATGTGAAGGTCGGCCTGTTTCGGGTGAACCACTACGGCCTCGATCTGGCCCGCGTGCTGGCCGATCTGAGACGCGATTGGGCCGCGGGGCTCGATTACGATCTGGCCCTGATCGAAAATCATCTCGCCCGGCTGCGGGAGGGCTGAAATGCCGCCGCACTCTCTGTCGCGCCACCCCTCGGGCTGGAAAATGCCCTGCTTGGAATCGCCTCCGGTTCCTGCCATAGTAGCCGTCACCCGTCAGGCCAAATCGCTCCCCAAAAACCCCTCCCGCCAGCCAGAGGCACACCATGAAGATTCACGAATTCCAGGCGAAGGATCTGTTGCGGGCGGCCGGCGTGCCGGTCTTGGCCGGAAAAGTGGCCCGCACCCCGGAGGAAGCGGCCGCCGCCTTCACTGCGCTCGGCACTCCTGTCTGTGCCGTGAAGGCCCAAATCCATGCCGGCGGCCGGGGGAAGGGTTCGGTGATCGGCTCGAGCCAGCGCGGTGTCGAACTGGCCAAAAGCGCCGCCGATGCCGCGCGGATCGCCAAGGGCCTGCTCGGCCAGACGCTGGTGACAATCCAAACCGGGCCCGAGGGGCAGGTGGTGCGCCAGGTGTTTGTGGAGAGCGGCTGCCAGATCGAGCGCGAGCTGTACTGCGCCGTGCTGGTCGATCGCCGCGTGGGGTCACCCGTGCTGATCGCCAGCACCGCCGGTGGAGTCGATATCGAAGAGGTGGCAGCCCACACCCCCGAACTGATCCTCAGCGAGCCGTTCGATCCCGACCGGGGCCTGGCCGCCTACCAAACCCGCGTGCTCTCAGCGAAGCTCGGCCTGCCCCACACCAGCTGGCGGGCGGCAGAGCAGTTTTTCCGGTCGCTCACCAAGGCCTTCGTGGCCCTCGATGCCTCGCTCTTGGAAATCAATCCTTTGGTGCTGACCAAGGATGGCGGGATGGTGGCCCTCGACGCCAAGATGACATTCGACGACAACGCCCTGTTCCGCCACAAGGATATCGCCGCCCTGCGGGATGAAGCGGAAGAAGAGCCAGCCGAAACGCGGGCTGCGGCCGCCGGACTTTCCTATGTCAAACTCAACGGCACAATCGGCTGCCTCGTCAACGGCGCCGGCTTGGCGATGAGCACGATGGACCTCGTGAAATACCACGGCGGCGAACCGGCCAACTTCCTCGACGTCGGTGGCGGCGCCGACGTCAAGCAGGTCACCGAGGCCTTTCGGATCATCCTCTCCGACAAGCATGTCAAAGCGATCCTCGTCAACATCTTCGGCGGCATCATGCGCTGCACGACGATCGCCACGGCGCTGGTCGAGGCCTCGAAAACAGTCGGATTCAATGTCCCCCTCGTGGTGCGTCTGGAAGGTACCGAGGTCGAGGAAGGCAAAAAGATTCTGGCCACCAGCGGCACCGCAATCATCACCGCCGACGGCCTGACCGATGCCGCCAAGAAGGTGGTCGCCGCCGCCGCTGCTGTCTGACACGTGCCCCCTTTCGCTCCCCCCACTCCCCGCCTGCGAACCCCACTCCCATGAGCATCCTCGTCAACCGTGACACCCGCGTCATCTGCCAGGGCATCACCGGCAAGGTGGGTGAATTCCACACCCGTGGCTGCCTCGACTACGGCACGCGGATGGTCGGCGGCGTCACGCCGGGCAAGGGGGGCGAAACAATCGCCGACCTGCCTGTCTTCGACACCGTGGCCGAAGCGGTCGCCTCCACCGGCGCCAACGCCACGATGATTTTTGTGCCACCCGCCTTTGCCGCCGACGCGATTCTGGAAGCGGTCGATGCTGGCATTCCGCTGGTGATCGCTATCACCGAGGGGATTCCCGTTATCGACATGGCCCGTGTGATGCCGGTGGTGCATGCTTCCAAGAGCCGGTTGATCGGCCCCAACTGCCCCGGAGTGATCACGCCCGGGCAGTGCAAGATCGGCATCATGCCCGGTTACATCCACACCCCCGGCCATGTTGGCGTGATGAGCCGCTCCGGCACGCTCACCTACGAGGCGGTCTGGCAGTTGACGCAACTCGGCCACGGCCAAAGCACCTGCGTGGGCTTGGGGGGAGATCCACTGGTCGGCTCCAGTTTCATCGACATCCTGGCGCTCTTTGAAGCCGATCCCGACACCCACTCGATCCTGATGATGGGGGAGATCGGCGGCAGCGCCGAGGAGGAGGCGGCGGAGTATGTGAAACATCATGTGAGCAAGCCGGTGGCGGCGTTCATCGCCGGCCAGACAGCCCCCCCCGGCAAGCGCATGGGCCATGCCGGCGCCATCATCTCCGGCGGCAAGGGCACGGCCGAAGCCAAGCTGGCCGCTCTGCGGGATGCCGGCATCGAGATCGCAGCCAGCCCAGCTGATATGGGCACAGCCATGGCCCGGGCAATCGCCGCCCGTAAAAAATGAACATCGATCTTTTTATTCCCTGCTTTGTCGATCAGATGTCTCCGCAGGTGGGGATGGCGGTGGCGGCGGTCCTGGAGCGGCTGGGGCACACAGTGCAATTTCGCTCCGGGCAAACCTGCTGCGGCCAGCCGAGCTTCAACTCTGGCTACTGGGACGAGGCGCGGGCGGTGGCCCTGCGGGCAATTGAGGTCTTTGCCGGGGCGGAGGCGGTGGTCGGCCCGAGCGGCTCCTGCGTGGCGATGATGCGGGTGTTCTATCCGCAGCTGCTCAAAGACACGCCCCACGAAACCGCCGCGCTCGATCTGGCGGGCAGAACCTGGGAGTTTGGTGAATTCCTGGTCGAGAAGCTCGGCGTTACCGATGTCGGCGCCAAGTTCCCCCACCGCGTCACCTACCACGACGGCTGCCATGGCCTGCGCGAGCTGCGGATCAAAGATGCCCCCCGCCGGCTGCTCGGGGCGGTGCAGGGGCTCGAGCTGGTCGAATGCGACGAGGCCGAGAGCTGCTGTGGCTTCGGCGGCCTGTTCAGCGTGAAGTTTCCGATGATCTCCACCGCCATGGCGGAGGTGAAGGGGGGCTCGCTCGATCGCACGGGCTGCGATTACATCGTGTCGAGCGATCCGAGCTGCCAGCTGCAGCTCGATGGCTGGCTCTCCCGCAACGGCCGCAAGGGGCGCACGATCCATCTGGCAGAGGTGCTCAACACGCTTGCTGAGTGAGCATCAGTTCTCAGGCTTCTGCGCCCCGGGCGAGGATGCGGGAGCTGGCGCCGCCGGTTTTGGATCGTCGGGACGGAGGAGCACCTTCACCGCTGTCCACGGCCCGAGGCGGTAACGTTCCATCAGCCCCAGATCGCGCTGTTCGTTGGCATTGAGATCGTTGCTGGAAAGGATCGGCGTAAATGCGCCGTCGCCGTCGCTATCGGTAAAGGGCTCATCGGCTGAAAAATCACCGTTGCCGTCGAGATCGCAAAACGGCTCGCTCCACTGCGGCCGCCGCACACCTCCCGGCGGCGGATAGGGAGCTTTCAGTTTTTCCGGATCGGGTGCGGTGCCCGGCTCCCCTTCCAACAGCACAGCCCGCTCCTCCTCAGTGGCGGCGACACAGCGGGCGAACGTGCGCAGCATTTTTGCCCCCATGTCAAACCGCAGCTGGGAGGCATCCATCCGCAAAGCCGGCGGCAGCGGCGTCATGGAGAAGCCAATCTGCACAGCCCCGGCCAGTACCATTCCCCCGATCGCTCCCACCAGCAGCCCACCGCCAGTTTCAAACAGCGGTGGAAAAGAAATTGCCTCCTCTGGAACTTTGGCCCCAATAGCCAACCGGATCGCCAGCCCAACCGCCAGAAACACAACTGCATAGCCCGCCGTCAGCGTGTATTCCGCCGGCACCTCCGCCAGCACAAGGACTTCCGCCACGGCATCGCCGAAAGCGAGCGCCGCGACGAGCGCGGCCAGCGCCTGCATCCCCCACAGCGTCGCCAGAAAGAGCCCGTGGCGGGCCCCCGCCAGGGCCATCGCCCCCACAATGCCGATCACCAGCAGATCGCCAAACCGCTGGAGCAAAGGCGCGACCTCCGCGAGGCATAGGCTTCCTGCAAAAAACATCATTCGCCCCCCTGCGCCGTGGCCAAGACAAACGCGATCACGATTTCACCACGCGCACGATTTCATTCACGCTCGTCACGCCGGCGAGCACTTTGGCCAGCCCCGCCTCCTGCAGCGTGCGCATGCCAGCCTTGCGGGCCTGCGCCCTGATCGCCTGCACCGACGGGCGGCCCACCAATAGCTCCCGGATGGCGCTGTCGAGCACGAGCAGTTCATGGATCCCGGTGCGGCCCCGGTAGCCGGTGCCGTGGCAGGCAGGGCAGCCCTTCTCCCGATAGATCACCACATCCTTGTCGGCCGGCACTCCCATCTTCTGCCGCAGCTCCTCCGAGGGCTTGGTCGGTTCCTTGCACTTCGGGCAGAGCACGCGCACCAGGCGCTGCGCCAGCACGGCTGACACGGCCGACTGGATCAGCGTGGCGTCGACGCCGATATCGAGCAGCCGTGTCACGGTGGTGGGGGCGTCGTTGGCATGCAGCGTGGTGAACACGAAATGCCCCGTCAGCGCCGCCTGCATGGCAATTTCTGCCGTCTCTTTGTCGCGGATCTCGCCGACCAGGATCACATCGGGGTCTTGCCGCAGAACCGAGCGCAGAATCTTGGCAAACGTGAGATCGGCAGTGTTATTGACGGCCGTTTGGGAGATGCCATCGAGCCGGTATTCGATCGGGTCTTCGATCGTGATGATGTTGCGGGTGAGCACGTCGATCTCACCGAGGGCCACATAGACTGTGGTCGTTTTCCCCGAGCCGGTCGGGCCGCATACCACCAGCATGCCATGCGGCTGGTGGACGATTGCCCGCAGCGTCTTGAGCATCGAATCGCGCATGCCAAGGGCCCCGAGGCCCGCCTTGACCATGCCGCCGTCGGCGTCGAGGAGGCGCAGGGCCATCTTCTCGCCAAAATTGGTCGGCCCGGAGGCGGCCCGCACGTCGAATTTGCGCTCCTGCATCAGCACGGCAAACGTGCCGTCCTGTGGCCGCCGCCGTTCGGCGATGTCCATGTCGCTGAGCACCTTCACAGCTGAGACCACCGCCCGCCCCTCGGCGCCAGCGATCTGCGACACATTCTGCAGCATGCCGTCGATCCGGCAGCGCACCACCAACTCGTCCCCCACCTTCGGCTCGAGGTGGATGTCGGTCGCCCGCAGCTGCACCGCCTTGATGAAAATCTCCTGCACCGTTTTCACTGCCTGGGAAATTTCCCGGTCGAGCCCGTCATTGCCCCGGCCATCCACCGGCGTGCCATCCTTGCGCAGCAGCACAATCCCGGCCGCAGCAGGAGCGGCGACAGAAGCCTGGGGGGAGAAGATCTCGGCAAACTGCCGCTCGAGGCCCAGCTGCGCTGCCGCCATGCGGGCCACCCGCAGGGCAAACTGCTTGTGAAGAATCTTGCAGGCGGTCGGCACCTTGGTGTCGCGGTAGGCGACATAGCCCAAGAGCGCCGCCGGCATCACCAGCAGCAGCAGCGGCAGGGTGGCGAATCCATATTGATACGTGGCCCAAAACTGGGCCGTGCCCAGGAGCACACACAGCAGGCTCCAGGGGAGGGAGCGGCCGAATGTTTCGCGGGCGTCGCGTTCCACCCACAGGCATGCCGCCGCCCACGCGGTCGCCATGGCCACCCACAGGCCGCCCACCCACATCAGCCGCTCGGCGGCAGCCACCGAAATCATTGAATCACCCACGCCCGGTGCATCGCCCCATGCCCACTTGAGCGCTTCCCGGAGCAGAAGTCTGCCGGGAGCAGAGCGACGATGAACCGCTCTTTCTACCCTGCCGACAACCGAAAATCCACGCACTCTCTCCCCCCCGCAGGCCTATCGGCCCACTGCCTGAGCCGGCACACCGGCTATCATCTAAAGATGGTTGCGCTCTTTTCCTCCTTCCCGACGTATTCCTATGGCCACCGACACCACGACCGACAGCCCCGCTTCAGCCCATGCGGTAGCGGCTGAGCAATCCCCGCGGGGGGCCAAGAAGCGCTTTCTCCACGATGCCGCCGAGAGCGTGCGCGACGTCGATCACCGGGCATTTGTGCGCAAGGCGCTGGGGGGCTATTACGTCACCCGCGATGCCCAGAAGGCCCGCTATGGCAACTGGGAGACCGCCCGGGATGCCGCCAGCCTGGCCAAGTGGTCGGCGGTGAACCGGCTGGATGAATTACTGCCGCGCTTTGCCGACAATTTCACCGCCAACGGCGGGCAGCTGCATTGGGCCCGCGATGCCGAGGAGGCACGCGAGATTATTTTGGGGCTGGTGCGAGCCGCCAAGGCGAAGGCGATCATCAAGAGCAAGTGCATGACGAGCGAGGAGATCCACCTCAACGCGGCGCTTGAGCAGGAGGGCTATGGGGTGGTGGAAAGCGATCTGGGTGAATTCATCCAGCAACTGCGGGGCGAGCCTCCCTACCACTTCGTTTTCCCCTGCATGCATGTCCGCCGCGGGGAGATCAGCGATCTGTTTTCCAAGCATCTGGGCACCGCCGCGACCGACAGCCCCGAGGAGCTGACGATGATCGCCCGGCGGCACATGCGGCAGCTCTATGTCGATGCCGACGTGGGGATCACCGGGGCCAATTTCCTCGTCGCCGAAACGGGTCAGATCTCGATCACGGAGAACGAGGGGAATGCCCGGCTCACCGCCGCCCTGCCGCGCGTGCATATTGCGCTGGCGGGTATTGAGAAGGTGGTGGAGCATCTCGACGATCTGGCCGTGCTCCTGCCGATCCTCGCCGCCGCCGGCACCGGCCAGCCGATGACCTGTTACAACACGCTCTATTCCGGGCCGGCCCGGCCGGGGGAGTGCGACGGGCCGGAGGAGATGCATCTGGTGCTCCTCGATAATTCCCGCACGGCGATCCTGGCCGATCCCGAACAGCGCGACAGCCTCCATTGCATCCGCTGCGGCGCCTGCCTGAATGTCTGCCCGATCTTCAAAAATGTGGGGGGATTTACGTACGGCACGACCTATCAGGGGCCGATCGGCTCGGTGATCACGCCCCACTTGCGGGGTCTGGCCGATTGGAATCATCTCTCCGGCGCCAGTTCGCTCTGCGGGGCCTGTACCGACGCCTGTCCGGTGCGGATTGATATCCACCATCACCTCCTCCACAACCGGCGCAACGCCGCCCGCACCGCTCCCAACCGCTGGGAAAAGCTCGGCCACAAGCTCTTTGTGGCGGTCGCCACCCGCCCCTGGCTGTTCGCCACCGGCGGCGCCCTCTTCCGCCGTTCGCTCAGCCTGCTCAAGTGGCTCAAGCCCCCGCTCCTCTCCGCTTGGCTGGCGACCCGCGATCTCCCCGCCGCCCCTGCCGCCAGCTTTCGCGCGCAGTGGGCCAGCCGTCAGGGAGGCCGCTGATGACTGCGCCTGCCAATTCTCCCCGCTCCACCCGGCCCGGCCCCTCCGCTCGCGACACGATTCTTTCTCGCGTGCGCGAGGCGCTGAGGCTGCCAGCGCCGCCGCCGCATCTCAAATCAATTGCGGCAGAAGAAGCGGCCGTGCCTGCCGCCGGCCAAGGGCATTCCGGGCTTTCGATTCTGCCGCTGGAAGTGGCCCGGCCCTGGCTGCCCGATGGGGGCGACACGCCCGCGGAGCGCCGGGCGATTCTGGTTACCAATCTGGAAAAGCTCCGGGCGATCGTGCATCAGGTGCCCGATCTGACCGCGGCGACAGAACTGGTATTTACACTCGCGCGAGAGCGCGATTGGCAGCGGGTCGCCTACCATGGCCACGCGCTCGTTGATCCGCTCTTGGCGGGCATTCCCTGCGCCACGCACCGGGTCGATGCGCCGGGGGTGCATTCGGCCACTGCCAAAAGCTCACTCGAAGCCTGCGATGCCGGGATCAGTGCCTGCGAGGCGCTGGTGGCCCAAACCGGCTCGATCTTGGTCTCCAGCGCCACCTGCGGCGGCCGCGGGCTCTCGATTGTGCCGCATGTGCATCTGGTGGTGGCGACGCCCGACCAGATTGTTTCCACGCTCGGCGATGCCCTGCATGAAGCGCAGCAGCGGCATGCGGGGCGGATGCCGAGCATGCTCTCCTTCATCACCGGCCCGAGCCGCACCGGCGACATCGAACGCATCCTGGTGCTCGGCGCGCATGGGCCGAAGGAATTGATTGTGATTCTCGTCGGCTGAGGATTGAAAACGTGCCAGAGTTACCTGCTCCAAGTAAACTCAGGTCATGACAGGCAGACAATTCTACGACTGGCAGACGGCAGGCGGGGCCGACGACGTCATGCGGATGGTCGACGCCCTCGAACGCGCCGAATTGCACTGGTGTGCCATCGGCGGCATTGCAGTCAACCACTGGGCCGCCGAGCCGATGGTGACGAGAGATGTCGATTTTGTTGTCGCTGTTGACGAGATCGACCGGGCTGTGGCCGTGCTCGAAGCTGTCGGCTTCAAGGCCGAGCGCCACGCTTCGTCGGTGAATTTTCTCGGCCGCTCGCAGGTCAGCCTGCAGTTGAGCACGGAAGATTTCTACCTCGACTTCGCCTCCCGGGCCGTCCCCGCCGATGTGCATGGGATTCTCCTCCGGGTTGCAGCGCTCGACGACACGCTCGACGGCAAGATCAAGGCTTGGCGAACCCCCCAGCGGCGGCCGAGCAAGGCAATCAAGGATTTGGGTGATATCGCCCGGCTCATCGAGGCCCATCCAGCC
>Ga0164295_10000420_pt1 | contig 36484 bp, 26 predicted proteins | sample GEODES006metaG_FD_111798 | JGI IMG/M metagenome (GOLD analysis project Ga0164295, IMG submission 111798) | Oligotrophic lake water microbial communities from Sparkling Lake, Wisconsin, USA - GEODES006 metaG | ecosystem: Environmental > Aquatic > Freshwater > Lake | place: USA: Sparkling Lake... | reverse complement strand
TCTTTAGATACGTCTAAAATCGAGTTCCCAGTCCCGATTCGGCACTCAGAAACCGCTTAGACTTTTCGCGCCACCCAAATAGTAGTTCTGCACTCTGCCACCCATTTCCCGACTGCCGCCGCCAACTCGCGACTGCATACTCCGAGTCAGTGCCGATGCGTGTTTTCTGCCACCCAGTAGATGGACTATAATTCTCCGTAAGGCGAAAATTTTGGCAGTCCGAAATATTTGACTGCATACTCCGTAACAAATTTAGACGCATTTTTTCTGTGTAAAATTTGACCCATATTGCATATAACCCACCCACCCACATGAAACACTGACTGCATACTCCGTAACAAATTTGAGCGAGTACCCTAAACAAGTTGGTGATTGATTCTATTGCAAAAATTTACTGCACACGCCAATTCCCGACTGCATACTCCGTAACAAATTTGCGCAAGTACGCCAACACGATCGTATACTATAAGTACGGTCTACCCCCCAGTCAACCATATGAAATGCCGACTGCATACTCCGTAACAAATTTGTGAAAGTACACACACTCGTGTGTATGTGCGCGTCGGTACTATATAAACACCAATGATGTTTGATGTTAGTTCGTACCATAAATATATACATTAACTAACTGACTGCATATGTGGTAACATTAATCGGGGCATTTATACCATCAATGATTATCTAAATGGCGCCCTTCGGGCGCCGAATGGAAAAAATATACCGAATCTACTTTCCTCTCAAGTCTTTTCTGAGAATAGTTGAGAGGTTGAAATACAAATTGATTAAATAAACCAGTTTGTATTTGAATCAATGCCCCCTCCGGGGGCATCGAATTCCTTCCGACAAATCCCATTTTACAACCTCTCAACACTTTCTAAATCAAACAGTCGAGAGGATGTATTCATGTTTCCTAAAGTGATTTTGCCCGTTTTTAAACGCACCTACTTTTTTGCCATGCATTTTTCTTCCTTCCAAGATCCTACAAAAATATCATTGTTTGACTCGACGAACTCAATCCCAAAATAGTTTTCAAAATGGAATGTTGAGAGGTTGAATATTTTTTGCTGCGTTTAAAATCGACCCTTTCGGAAACTCTAGGAATTCTGTTTTCCACCAACCTCTCAACTATTCTCAGAAAAGACTTGAGAGGTTGAAATACAAATTGATTAAATAAACCATTTTGTATTTGAATCAATGCCCCCTCCGGGGGCATCGAATTCCTTCCGACAAATACCATTTTACAACCTCTCGACACTTTCTAAAATCAAATAGTTGAGAGGATACAAATCATTTTCATCCTCTCGATAATTTATACATACCTCCAATAAGATCGTTCATTTGGTCTTTACTGATAGTCTGCCATCCTTTTTTACTCGATATACCATTATGAGTTGTAAATACATCAACCAATAGTTCGTATTGATAGTTATGCGGGTCGTTTAATTTCAAATACACATTTGCAACTTTGTCTATAATATCTTCCTCTGAATCATCGTCAAAAATGAGTTCGTAAATCGGGTCCAGATAGATGGAGTGTTCGTCCTCTGTGCGTTTCGAAATTTTTATTCCATAATGGACATCTCCGTAAAAAACTCCCATAACAAATATAATGGAAACTCTATAAATTTTTATATGATTTTACGAATGTAATTGCGGAACAGAATTACCTTATCGGTTGAAACAAATCCATATTCACATGTACAAACCCCCATGGAGTTCGTTCATCACCACCAACCTTACTGTATCGAAACACCTCGGTACCTTGGTCTTCGTGCAAACATACACAAACATCATCCGCAAATTCGTCGAAGTTGACTCCAGATATAACCGGATTTACCAAACTGGACTTTGGTAAATGAGTAATGAACGACGAAATATCTTCGTAATTTACCTCATTCATTCTTATGTGTCCATAATGGCATATTCTCCCGCCAAAACTTGCGCAATGCTGTTCAAATAAATGGATAGCGTAATACATATTTTCAGAGGAAACGTATATTGTGTACTTTGTGAAGATATGAGGTCTCGTAATTCCTTTACCGTCCTCATTATGTAAAATGAACCCGTTCCTTTTGGTTTCATATGAATTTCCAACAAAAGTGGATAGTGTTAGTCCGACGATTTTATATAAACTCATTGTGTTGTGATATGTTTTGCATTATAGAATTCTATAATTCGAACATTTCAATTTTTATCACTCGCCGATCAATAATAGTATAAACCTTTACTCATAATATTTAATAAATGTTTCGAAAACACGCACGTATCATTACTTCCTTATCGAGTTGGGGATTACTCGGGTTCTATCGGGGTCTAAAATCCTACGACTACCACCATGAAAAATCGAAAACCCGCACTTATATAAAACCAGAACCCTATCTATATTCGGCAAAATTTTTTAATGGAATCCTTGGATGTCTTTTTTATCTGAATCCTGTATTGATTATTGTAACCGTCCCAAAAGAAATTTACCGCATCGAAGTAAATTTGAGAGGATTGGAGTCCGAAAAGAAGAGCGACAGGTATAATGAATTCAGTTAACGTCTAGTCATATGGGGTTTTGCCCATACGACTAGACGTTAAACGCGTAACGACGTAAATCACCCGACATTTTTAGGATTATTTGAATATACCGTTTATTGTATTCGATGCATGGTAACATAAATATTATTTCAGGAATAATATTTGTAACGTTTTCGTGAATCACCCGAGTTGGTCTCGGGTGATTCATGCAATTACAGACATTAAATATACTTGCGTTTCAAAGTGCGTCTCTTACCTCGGCGCGGTTTTCTACGATTCGTAGATTTACGGTGTTTTCTAGAACGCGTTCTTCCTCCATTCGCCACAATATTAGCATTAAACTCACGGTAAGCACGAATTAAATCATTGTAAATATTATTTAGATTTTCTATTATTTTTTTTTCATCATTATCTTCTAATGGTGCGCATTTTTCATACGCATTAACCTTTTCAATAATCTCTTGAGCAATTTTATTAACTTTAACAGTATTATTCTCATCTATTTTTTTATTATGTGTATTATCTATCTTAAAATTTGTTATTAACGTATCCATATATTCATGTAAGCGTGTCTCGACAACACCTAATTTATCGTTTAGAACAGTATTGTCCAAGATGCGTAATGATATACACGCATCTTTTAAATTATTCAGTAATTTCTTTGCGTTTTCTATTGGAAGGTTTTTGTTATTTATTTGTTTAGATAAAATACTATGTTGGCATAATCCACCAAATTTAGTATCTAGATCTTTAGAAATATCTTTATACTTTTTTATTTCAATCTCATCGTTATTAAACATATTAGGGCAATTTACTTTGTGTCTGAGAGTTTCTTCTATGGAGTTGATACTCATATTACGTATATATAATATTCATATTTTATTATATACCCGATTCACATTGTATTATGGAAACCAACACGGAATCCAATAAACGGTATGTTCAAATAATTCTAAAAAGTTAAGTTAAAGTTAAGTTAGCATCGGTCCCAAAAGAAATTTACCGCATCGAAGTAAATTTGAGAGGATTGGAGTCCGAAAAGAAGAGCGACAGGTATAATGAATTCATGTAAAGGATCAAAAATTGAAAATTATTTGCTACATAAACGTCCAGAAACGAATAGAATCTGCAAAATATTCTGAACATGACCGATTTCTCTGCCGATTGTATTGATTGCCAAGTCTATTATAAACCCGGGTTATTCGACCATGATGTCGAGAGGTTGGAAAATATACATCACAAGACTCGACGTTTCAAAGATTCCGACCATTATATAAAAGGATTCATTGATCACATCAAACATAATGTCATCAAAAAATTCCCCAATCTGTCTTCAATCCAAATAGGACTATTTGTGTTCGACAAGAATAATATATTTCATCGTCTCATGGTCACCGTGGGAAACATGATGCGGGAAATACTGAAAATCAAAGGTAAGTTTAGTACAAAAAATACAGTATTCGTAATGGTCGCCTACGAAAACCAAATAGTATTCACTGGCACTCTCGGGTTTAATGGAATAGTATGACACATTTGTATTTTCATGCAAGACTCCTACGTCGTCTTTCCTGAAAATTGCGGATTTACCACGTCCTACGGACTCTGTAAATCCTTTACTTGTCGACATTTTCCAAAAATCAAATGTTGAGAGGTTGATTTCCCCTAAAGTGATTTTGCCCATTTTCACGCCTTTGGACATTCTAAACGCCGACCCCCAAAGGGTCGGCATTTTTGAATGTTGCTTAGGCAACCGTTACTTTGAGACCGATAACTTTCCTTTTACGTATCAACAATTCTGCCCTCGGCAGAATTGTGATAAGTAAATAGGCAATTTAAAGGTTCAAAGTTGTAAACGCATCTACTTTTTTGCCATGCATTTTTCTTCCTTCCAAGATCCTACAAAAATACCCTTATTTGACTCGACCAACTCAATCCCAAAATAGTTTTCAAAATGGAATGTTGAGAGGTTGAATATTTTTTGCTGCGTTCACACCTTTGGACCTTTAAATTGCCTATTTACTTATCATATTTCTGCCGAGGGCAGAAATGTTGATACATAAATTGGCAAATTATCGGTCTCAAAGTAACGGTTGCCTAAGCAACATTCAAAAATGCCGACCCTTTGGGGGTAGGCATTAGAATGTCCAAAGGCGTAAAATCGACCCTTTCGGAAACTCTAGGAATTCTGTTTTCCTCCAACCTCTCGACTTTTCTTTTGGAAACTAAAAAAGAAAAGTTGAGAGGAGATCGCAAATCGAACCATCGCCACTTATAAACCCCGCCCACGGAGGAATGCAGCAGAATATCGAAAGTGATTCACCGTCCGCTAGCATCGCATTTGCACAATATGGGTGTAATTCACAATTCTGAATACAAATTCAATATTGCGACTGCATTTATGCTGTGTAAAAATTTTAGGTAAAAAGAAATCCTGAATTCAATATATAAAATGGCATCGCCTACAACTCCTTATCCTTTTTACCCCAATGGCATCGACCCTGAGTACGTCTTGAACTCTATCCAGCACCACGGTATCATTCATGCTATCAACTCGGCAACCAAAGATACGACTCGCGAAGTATCTGCGGTGGACAAACATTTGTCGGAGGCGATTTTCGCTACCAACCGAGACAATGTCCGTGAATTGTCTGCTGTGGATAAACACTTGGCGGACGGATTCATGAACGTTTCCAGCAATTTGGCAAACTCTACTGCCAAAGTGGTGGATACTGTCGGTGCTCAATCACTCGGACTCCGTGATGCTATTGAACGCAATGGTCTGAACGTGTCGAATGGGGTCAGTGCTGCAAGTGGACTCGCTGCCAACTCATTCCGTGATGTGCAAGTTGCCGTCGAACGCAGCGGACTTTCCGGCATGAATACATCCGAGCGTGTTGGCGCCAATGTGTTGTCAACCGTAGAGCGCACGGCAGGAGAGGCAAAACTCACTGCTGCCATTGGTGATGCTGCCACAAGACAGGCAACCAACGATTTGGCGCGTGATATTATTGCCAATTCGACCAAGGGCGCTTCGGATATTCTGGCGTCTCTTACCGAGAACCGATACACCGGTGCTGTTTCTGCTGCTGCCACCCAACAGGCAAACAACGATTTGGCGCGTGATATCATCATGAATACGACAAAGGGTGCTACGGATGTTCTCAGTGCCATTTCCGAGAACCGATTCACTGGTGCTGTCGCTGCTGCTGCCACGCAACAGGCAAACAACGATTTGGCGCGTGATATCATTGCGAACAATACAAAGGGTACAATGGACATTGCGAATGCCATTTCAGAGGGAAGATTATCGACTGCCATTTCGGATGCTGCTACTCGCCAGGCAAACAACGATAACGCCCAAAATATAATCAATCAAATGATTCGTGGAAGTAATGATGTTTTATCATCTACGGAGCGAAATGGGTCAGATTCTCGTGGTTTGATAAGTTCAAATGGATACGAAACCCGTACTCTTGTGAATCAACGTGCTGCTGAACAGATAATGGAACAATCCCGTACTCGCGAAAATCTTGCTACGCAAAGTTCTCAGAATTACGCTTCTCTTCTTTTGGAGCAACAGAAAACATCGGAAGCACTCTCCAAGCAGTCTTCCAGTTATTTCACCACAGGTATGCTAGAGCAGCAGAAGATGGGTGCACGTCTGGAGTCGCAATCCTCTCAACAATATGCTTCTCTCCTTTTGGAGCAGCAGAAATCCAAAGAGCACATGTCGGTTCAATTGGCGGATGCCAAGTACGAGGCGCTCAAGAACAAGGAATCATTGTCGGCACAGATGGCAGTGGCCGCAGCGGAAAGCAAGTACGAGGCACTCAAGAACACACAGACTCTTTCTGCTCAAATGGCAGAATGTTGCTGCGAAATCAAGACGAAGGTGGGTGAAGTATCAGTCAAAATCGATGATACAGTTCGCACTCTTGATACCAACCGGGTTCGTGATGCTCTCAACACTGCCAACAATGAAGTCAATCTATTGAAGATTTTGGAGCACCGCGGGGACCCAGGGTATGGTTATGGTGGATGGGGTGGTCACAGAGGTCACCACGGACACGGATACAGAGATGGCGATGAGTACCGCAACAACGGTCCCAGTTTCCACTACCACACCGAGCACCGCGAACCTAGAGATGATGATTTCCGAGGGGAAGGTCGGGGAGGACGAGGAGGTGGAAGAGGAGGTGAAGGTGGTGGAAGAGGAGAAGGAGGAAGAGGCGAGGGACGTTGAGGATTAGGGGAACGCGGTCAGTACAGACCAGACTCGGACCCTGATATCGAAGAAAGTAAAACGCAAGAAACAGATCGCGCCCCCCACTCCAACTCATGTTCAGACTATTCGGTTAAATGTGACGACGATTCAAAATCAGTTACTTTAACCATACACGCAAATACAAATTATGTATTAATCGGACCGGATTGTTCGGGTCATATTCAAAGTCTAACCGGACCTACTGGACCACCTGGAGAATCTGGTAAAGTAGGAGAAACTGGACCTACAGGAGAAACCGGACCATCTGGACCTATCGGTAACACAGGACCTAGTGGACCTACAGGTAACACAGGACCATCTGGACCTACAGGTAACACAGGACCAAGCGGTTCAACTGGACCATCCGGACCCACTGGTTCATCTGGACCATCTGGACAAACAGGACCAAGTGGTTCAACCGGACCATCTGGACCTACCGGTAACACAGGACCAAGTGGTTCAACCGGACCATCTGGACCTACCGGTAACACAGGACCAAGTGGTTCAACCGGACCATCTGGACCTACCGGTAACACTGGACCATCTGGACCTACAGGTAACCAAGGACCCACTGGACAATCTATAACTTCAGGTAGATCATCACCAATTCTAAATAATATTGGAATACCCGGTAATGATGTATTAGATAACTAATGTGTAATATGGCACCTAATCATACCAATTTTATAACCTTTGGTTATATGGATTAAAAACCCATATCACCAAATGCAATCCTTATAAGACGATAATATCGTAAAATTATAAAATTTAATCTATCGCAATAAATACAAATAAATGACCGCGGAAATCTGTGAAAAATATTTAAAATTCGCATTTTACAACAGACCACGAGAAGAAACATTCGTAAGACATGCGCATTCGAATAAAGTTGCCATCCTAGTCGAACCCCGATTCGACGAAATCACCAAATACGTCATCTACAATTTCATGCATTTTCTCAATCCTCTCGGGTTTAATCTTCTCATCATCAGTTACTCAGGACATCATCCTATGATAGAGCAGCAATATCCATACGCATTCATCTACGATATCGGCGACCGTCATATTTTCTTCGACTCTAGCAACAACCCCAATATCACCATCGATGCCTACAACACTATTTTCATGGACCCCGAACTATGGCGAAACGTCCCCGGCGAAATCGCACTCATCTTTCAACGCGATTGCATCATGTTTCGCGACTTCTCCGAACACTTCCTATTATATGATTATGCAGGTTCGAATTATTTGGCGAATTTGGCGCCTTTGTACGGGGGTATAAACGGCGGATTTTCCATAAGAAAACGCGCCACTATGCTAGAATGTCTGGAAAAAATAACCTGGGAAAAAATCGACGAATACCGCGCATCTCGTGAATATTCCAATTGCCGAGACATCCCGATCATGACGAGAAACGAGGACGTGTTCTTCACGCATGCATGCGAAATGTTATGCAAAAAAGTACCAGATATATACAGCAGAACATTCCTGTGTATTGAAAACGACTTCAATCCTCTGGTGGCAGTCCATCACGGATGGAACAAAGGATACCTATCCGTCGATAGTTTGAATAGTTTGCTACAATCCTCTCCCCTTTTTTCGCGTTTCTCACCTCAATTTCACACCTGAGCGCCACTTCACGCCTTTTATATCCAGCGCCCCCCCTTTTGTCTTCGGTTTCACCACCTTATCCTCTCCCAAAAACCCGCACAAAATATCCTTGAACATGGTCGCGTCAATATCTCCCAATTCTTCACCCATTTCACGTTTGAATTGCGTCCAAAGAATCGTCGATTTTATCGGTATTTGATCAGACGAATTCGTCTCCTCTAGGTTCTTGTTCCACCACTCGGCAACGACGCGATAATACTGATTCACAACGACATCCGTTTCCGTATTCAACATTTCGCGAATATACTCGTCCGACTTGTCGAAATTCTGACGGAACTGGGTCAGCAACGTATCGCGTTCCCGGTTCGATTTCACCAATTTCTGCAGTATATCCCGCATCTTCATCTCGCGCTCCTTCAGCACACTCAATTCTCCCTTCTCCGATGCACCCGTCGTCATCATTTGTTGCAGTGCTTTACAGCAATACCATACTGCGCGTAATAATTCGCCGGGTTCTTCTTGCCCTCTCAAATTATTAATATAGCAAATACATTTCTGCGGATTTACCCACTCAAACATGAACGGTGCCTTGTCGAATCGGTCGATGAATGTATCCATCGATACCAACCAGGCAAATGCGATATGGTCGTTGTTCAAGAGGTCGCGCTTAATCTTATCGCGAGAGGTGCTATTCACTTTATTCGTATACAATTTCGAATCTACCAATACAGTCATTTCCTTGAAATGGAGGTGGAAATCGCCGAGACCCCCGATAGAGCATACTTCTTTTAACTGGAACCCGTCGAAATCGCGGAAGACGTTTGTCGCAAGACTCTTGAATTGACCCTCGCCGATTTTACCAATTGACGCCACGTCGCGTTTCTGTGTCAATGCATCGACTTTGGAAATCGACCTCTCAAACATTTCTTTATGCGTATCGATTTGTTTGTCTTTTTCCCGTAACATTTGTCGCATGGATTCCAGTTCGCGACTCACCATTGCCAATGCGTCTTTTTGTGAACGGGCATCAATATCTTGCTGTAAATGACGAGAGGAATCCCGCGATTTATCGTTATCTCGTTCTAACTGAGAAATACGCACCTGCATATCATCTCGCTCTTTTCTGTACGATTCCAGCAAATTATCGAATACATCTTTCGACTGTTTTAACCTGCGCTGGATCTGGTTCTCCTCATATTCTTCTGCCAATCGGAGACGTTCAATATGGAAATTGACTTCTCTTTCTGCCTTTTCTGTGCGCTCTTTGTATATTTGTACCGACTCTTCGTATTTTCGGGCATATTCTTTTTCCAGATCTTTCGCTACCTGTCGATAGTTGAGAGGACCGAACCCTAATTTTGCATGATTGAGGGCAATGCTGCCGACAGAAAGAACCAACTCTGTCTCTTCTTGGGACCATTCGTCGTACCCAATAGGAAGTTTTGCATTCGGTGGAACGAATAATATAACTTGTTTCGCGATCATACGTTCATCCATTATGAATTATAGACGTATTTATGATTCATAAACCGAATATTTTATGTTATTTTGGTGCGAGGAGTTCATTCGTACAAATTCGCGTAAACCCCACTCAAAAGTTGGTCGCTTTTTCCGACCTCTCGCATATACTTGTCAAAATACTTGCGTTGAATATCCATGTCACTAAGTTCAACGAGAGGTAACTGTTGTTTCCGTTTATAATCCGCATCCAATTGGTCGAATTCGATCAAGTGTTGATGCCCGAAATTATACTGTTTATCCGATTCTGGAATGCGCGTTTTGATTTGCAGTTTACGCGAGAAGAAATCCGGAAAGGGACCATATACATATTTGATGATATGCATATTACGCTGAACCGATGCATGACGGAAATCGTGTCGTCCAATCGAATAAGGATTCCGGAAATCGCGCACACAATGCATATACCGATTATAATGGTTATTTATATGATTCTCTTCGAGATTTGTTAAAATTCCACTTGAACCATTCTGAAAGTAAACCAGATTCTTTTGCCGGAGTAACGAAATAGACGGGTCGGGTTTACCAGATTCCTCTTTATCTATAGAACTAATGGATGGAATAAGGATTGCTTTCGCCTCTCCCAACTCATCGAATATGCGGTTCTCTTTGCGTCGTAGACCAGTCGCAAATAAAAACTCCGTCGTAGTAAGCGCGAGTCGCCAATGATTGTTATCGAACGAGTTTTCATATCCCGATACTTCTTGGTCAATTGCCATCGCACCAAATTCGCTGTTATGGGAATACACCAAGTTCCATGAATCCGGCGCCTCTCGCCGAATAATATCGCGACTCTTATCTGTCGAATGATAATCAATCAATACCGCGCAATTGAAGAGAGGCGCATGATGCCGTATCCATTGTGTCAAAAGCGCCTCTTCATTATAGAAATGGGATATCAAAATATTATGATGATGGACCGATGTCCTGTTGAACCGGGTGTCGATTTCTTCATACATCACGTATTCCTTTGCTTCCTCGTCAACATACCAGATTTTTTTGAGAGGATACGTTACCATAAAATACGTCGGGTTACCGGTGCGTATCTTGTTCACCCTCTCCTTTATTTCGTCAATGAAATTCCATGCCAACACGTAGATAGCAAGTGGTTCCGACGATTCGCCCAATTTATTTGGCGCAACAATACGGTATTTCTGGTTTGTAGCATAATATCCCTGTTTCATTTTCGAATCATCTGCAATATATTCGAGAGGCATTGACGACTTCAACGAGTTCAAAACCGTCATTCCTTTTGCTGCCGCGCCATAACCAACTAGTTTCGCTCCTTTTTTGGTCAGTTTTGTTTGCCACGTATTCAACCAATTCGACAATTCGTTCACTTTCTCCACATAAACGTAATACAGCAAATCATCATACAGACCAATTTCCTTCTCGTATCTATATATCTCGTTTTGCGTAATATCGGTTTGCGACTGAAGTTTGAACCGGAAAATATAAGAGGATCCATGGACCGGCGTCTTCTCAACCCCATCGAGACACAATCCTGCCATTTTTCCAGCAATATCCATTGACCGGACGCTGAAAAACGACAGGTGTTCATGATATGCAGTATCATATTGTCCCTTTTCAATCATCTCGGATTGAGAAGTCTGTATATACAATATGGTTTGGTCGTTCATCACCTCTCGACATTTCTCCAAAAACAAAACTGGGTCGGGGACATGCGCACAAACATTTTGCGCCACAATAATATCGAGAGGCGGATATTGGGGAACGGGGTCCTGCCCCCAGAACCCGACCGTCACGTCGTGACCCTTCGCACTCGAAATCGAATGAATATTTTGCGCGGGGTCATATCCAAAGGTTTGCCATCCTCTCTCTTTATACCAGTCGAGAAGAGACCCATCATTGCACGCGATTTCTAAGACGGTACCTTGCCCTATTTTACTGCTTTCCTGAATCGACTTATCGGCAAAATCGCGGAAGAAATCGCGCATGGTATTCGACGTCCCACTCAGATAAATATAGTTCGAGAATACCTCCTCCGGAGGAATAGTATAACTCAATTGCGTATGATAACAGTTGCGACATACATCGAGGCGGAGAGGAAATTCCGGCAATCCTCTATCTGGACAAGACAAATAATGATTCGCGTTTGGTTGTCTTCCGAAATCGTATAGGACTGCCATGTTCTCCTCTTGTTTACATACACGGCATTTTGCGCCGTCGGTGACAGGTTGTAAATAGGCATTGCTGTTGGAAACGTATTTTATATTTGCAATCAATTCCTCGACCAATTGACCGTTTCGCCCTTTCCACTCAACTCCGAATTCTTTTACGACTTTCCGATTGTCCATCGAGAACCCAAATGCGCGTTTCTGTTGGTCGGTGTCCGGTTCGTAGACAATATTGCTGCCGGTTTTGCATCCAATTTCATTCGCAATTTTCGCCACAGTGCAATTGAACGAACACATGTTGTATATTTGATGTCCCTTGATTTGTTCGCGCCTCTCAATCATCCTCTCCACAACGGTTTTCAAGTCTTGGATAGAGAGGATACTACGCCCCATATGAGCACCTTGAACACGGACTTTCCCGAAAAGCACCGCGTCTCTCAACATCTTGATATGAAGGGATGTTCGTTTTTGGTTGGGAGAAATACCGATGACGGTTCCAAGACGGAGTCCAATTGTCTTGATATGAGTGAGCGTTCGAATATTTTTTTCGCGGTTGTACATCGATGCCATGTACTTGTCGAATAATTGTTCGTGCAATATGGCATCCTCACTAGGTTCGGACATTCCATATCCTTCGTATACCGCGGCAGTACTTGCATAGATGAGGAGAGCATCGCGTTTCATTTTCGCGGCAACTGACATGATATCGCCGACGTTCGCATCAAACACCTCTCTTTCTGATTTCTCTGCGCATTTTTGATGTCCTGCAATCCCTGCCAAATAAATGACCACCTCCGAATCTGATGCGTTGGCATCTAGAGGAGTCGTTATTTTTATGTTTTGCGATGATAGTTCTTTACAAAGATAGGACCCGATATACCCTCTATGACCTATGATAGTGACATTCAACATAATGACAAATAAATAAAATTCAGCAAATATATTTATATTGATTTATATACGACTCTTTTTGGCAATTACAAAATTCACAATTCTGATTTTTGTAATTTGTAAATCACACGATTAAATACTGAGTCAGAACATTGATTTATTACTGTACTATACAGTCAATATGTAAAATCTAGCAAAACAAGTACGGCATTATTGATATAGACCAAACCGTATGATTACCGGGATTGACGCTTCATATAATTACTATGGTCGGGACGGGAGGGACGGTAGAGATGGACGAGATGGGCGAGATGGGGTCCAAGGACCACCAGGCATAGATGGATTCATGGGACATACCGGAGATCAGGGACTTATGGGAAATGAAGGTCCCACAGGACCACAGGGCATAGATGGATTCATGGGACATACCGGCGATCGGGGACCCACAGGACCACAGGGCATAGATGGATTCATGGGACATACCGGAGATCAGGGACTTATGGGAAATGAAGGTCCCACCGGACCACCGGGCATAGATGGATTCATGGGACATACCGGCGATCAGGGACTTATGGGAAATGAAGGTCCCACCGGACCACCAGGCATAGATGGATATACAGGGTACACTGGTCCGATTGGTCCAACCGGTTATGTATCCGACACATTCATACACATATTCTCATCTACACCACAGTTAATCGGAGTTGATACTTCAGTGAATTTTGACAGCACACCAGTTATATTTGGAAACTGTGCTTTTTCGAACGGAACGAGTGAAATTTGGACATGGCAATCTGGATACTATTACGTCTGTGTTACGATTCATCACAAAGAGGCATTTCAGTTTTGTTTGATGAAAAACGACAACATTGTAGTTCCCGGTTCGATATTCAGTTCTCCTACCGGTTCAGTACAAAACGTATGCTCCTTCATCATGTATGTGGACCCATCTGATATTGTATTACCTACACCCCTATCACCATCCGGAGTTGCTTGCAAAATACAACTCCGAAACCACACGTCCTATTTTCCAACCATTTTTCTCGATTCGACAAGTAACGGTAGCGCATTACCAAATATTAATTGCAATATTAGTATAATTCTACTCAAATGAAGGGACACAATATTGCCGAAATTGAAAGGTTGGAAGGTTGGATTGATTTCGAAAAAATGCGGATTATTTGAACCAATCATATAGGCATTGTTCGTTCAAAAGCATTTAAAAAAATAAATTGTACTTGTATAACAACTTTATAAAATGAGTGAACAGTTTACAGTAGATTATTTATCATGTCGTTTAAATATAACAAACCCAAAAATTACGGCATTTTACCAGTCAAATATGCATATTGATTTCGAAACCGTAAATTTATTGTTGGTAGAATTGCTGACAAATGCCAGTTGCAAACAAATATCTCCCATATTTGACCAAATTGAATCTGTCATTTTGTATCCAGAAGAGCAAAAAATAAAAGAACTCGACGCATTTCTTACAAATGTGCGAGAGGCAATCCGGAAATTAATCCATTCCGTTTCCAATAAATATATCATTGCAAAAACAGAATATGTGCGCGAATTTAAATCGAATTCATTCGAGTCGACCCATAGAGAACTGTTCGCCAAAACAAACCAAACCTTTTTTGAAACCGCGTGTTCGCTTTTTTCAGCGATATTTCGCATTCGGTTTTCAAATATCGGAGAAAAGGTAAAAGTCGTGTTGCATCAGTTCAATAAAATATTGACCACAAATACCGATCAAATTTTTTCCAAACAGGACATTTCCACGAAAATCGAAGAATATCTGCAGAATTTTGAGTCCAATTCGACTCATATGATACAAGCAATCATACAACTATTCTCAGAATGCGCGGCATCATACGAAACCCGCGTGAAACAAGTAACGGAATCGATAAAAAAACGAGAGGACCCCGCATTTACGGTTTATTACAAACTCATTTATGAATTGAATGATATCCTTCATCAACTACCGTCTTCTACAGAAGATGCGGATACTGCAATATCATTCGACCATTTATTATCGCAAACGTTTACAACCGCATCTATATCGAGAGAACCAGAATCGAATAAATATATTTTAATGCGAGAGGATAAACCGGAAGTTTATATCGAGACCCAAGATATGCGAGAACACAATATCGGCATATCAGAGGTAAAATCCTTCTTGAAACGCGCCATCGATAAGAATACAAACGCCATTCTTATCTCGCAATTTACCGGAATAACATCCAAACCAAATTACCATATAGAAATTCACAATAACATCGTCGTGATTTACTTGCATAAGTTGTTATACTCCTCTGAAACATTGCAAAAGGCAACAGATATGATTGATGCGATATCCAATAAACTTGCCGATTTCTGTTCTCTTTCCGAAAACAAGTATTCTGTGCCGAAAGACGTACTGGATGATATAAACCGCGAATACCAGCAATTTATCATACAAAAAGAGACGATTATATCGGGATTCAAAGAACAACAAAAAACACTACTCGCAAAACTAGACGATATGAGATTCGGAACTCTCGACAAGTACTTATCCACACGGTATTCCTCATGTAAAAAACAAGGATACAACTGTGATATGTGCAACAATTTCAATGTCGGAACATTGAAAGGACTTGCTGCTCACAAACGCGGTTGTGCCAGAAAATTGGCAATAACTAGAGATATTACGACAATATCTTTACCCGAAAATATGGAAGTTGACAAAAATGTCAGTATTTCTTGTTTGACATGATTATAATGATATTACAAATAAAATATGATTATATGATGATTATACCCTAGGTGTTCCGGGTTTTGCAATCGACAAATCAGAATCGCCCAATGCGTTTGTTGCACACATTTGCACATTATATAAGGTATTGCCTATTAATCCCGTAATTACGAACGTAGTTCCCGAAACAATCGTTGCATCTACCTTACTACCGCCATTCAGAACATATTTATACCCAGTAATAGGAGAACCGTTTGCTGCCGGTACAGTGAATGCCACGGTCAATTGTCCTTTTCCAGCAGTAACGGTTGAGATAACTGGTGCAGCAGGTGCTTTGTAAACGGGGGTCACTGATTTCGATAGAGACCAAGCAGAATATCCGGCAGGTGTAATTGCCGCGATACGCACATTATACGACGCATCATTTATTAAATTTGTAACGGTCAATGTCGTAACTGCTCCACTCACATCATATATGGTTGTAGCAGACGCATCTAATGTATACGCATATCCTGTAATAGGAGCACCTCTTGAAGGTTGTCCGGTAAATGTCACTACCGCACTTCTATCTCCAGATACAATCGTACTAATTGTGGGCGCGAGAGGGGGTAAATAGGGGAATAATACCGATTTTGCAATATATGTCGATGCGGCAGATTCTCCGGCACCACTTAAAGAAATCAGGCGAACATTATAATTCACGTTTGGAAGAACCCCTTGAGTGACTGTGAGAGGTGATCCTCCGCTCGCATCGACGAATGCGCCAGGCGTTACGACTGTTGTTCCGGAAGCATCCATTATATCCAATGCATACCGGTATCCAGTAACAACTGCATTCGTTATTGTCGGTGCCGTAAATGTGATTGTCAATTTATTCAGTTCTATTGCCAATGCAACCACAGTAATTCGAGAGGGGGGTAAATAGGGGAAGAATACCGGTTTTGTGTAAGGAGCAGATGGGACAGATTGTCCTGCCGCACTCAACGCAACAACCCGAACATTATAAAACACGTTTGTACGAATTCCTTGAGTGAGTGTGAGAGGTGATCCGCTCGCATCTATATATGAACCGGGTGCTTCTCCTGAAACATCCAATGCATACCGGTATCCAGTAATCGGCGCTCCATTTATTCCCGGTGTCGAAAATATAATAGTCAATTTATTCAGTTCTATTGCCATGTTAGTGACGGCAACTTGATTTGGTGGTAAATAGACGAATGATATAGGGGTTGCGAAAGGCGCGGATGGTACAGATTGTCCTGCCGCACTCAACGCAACAACCCGAACATTGTACTTCACATTTGGAAGGATGCCTTGAGTGACTATGATAGATGGGATTGGTGCGGTTCCGCTTGCATCGACGAATGAACCGGGCGCTTCTCCTGACACATCCAATGCATACTGGTATCCAGTAATAGACGCTCCATTTGTTGCAGGTTTTACAAATGAGATAGTCAACGTATTCATTGTGATTGCCAATCCAGTGACTTTGATTTGAGATGGTGGTAAATAGGTGAATGATGTCGGTTTTGCGTAAGGAGCAGACGGGACAGATTGTCCGGCACCACTCAACGCAACAACCCGGACATTATAAATCACATTTGGACGAACTCCTTGAGTGACTACGATAGACGACATTGGTAAGGTTCCGCTCGCATCGACAAATGAACCGGGTGCTTCTCCTGAAGCATCTAATGCATATATATATCCAGTAATAGGTGCATTATTTATTCCCGGTGGAGTAAAGGCGATAGTCAATTTATTCAGTTCTACTGTCAATCCAGTGACTTTGATTTGATTTGGTGGAAGATAATTATACCTAAACGGTTTTGTTACTGCAGATTCAATTGAATCTCCTGCCAAATTCGTAGCAATAAGTTTAATTGTATTATCCGTATTTGGAGGTATACCATAAATACGAAGTGGTCTTTCCAATCCAGAGGCATCCATATAATTACCTCCATTCAACGAGTATTTGTATTTCAGCAATGGTGCCCCATTATCCAAAGGCAAAGGAAAGGTGATTGATGCTCCATCAATGAGAGGGTCCACCTTTCCAATAGTTATCTTTGCTGGAGGTGCACATGGAATTCGGGGTCCGACAGGATTCGATAATGCCGAGGAACCGATCTGATTCGTTGCCACTATTGCAATAGTGTATGGAGTGCCATTCTTTAGTCCTAAAAGTTTTAAAGGGGATGTCAATGGCATGTTTTCCGAAAGGGCAGGAGAGAAGGACATTTTACTAGTACCAAGAACCACATATGAATATGAAACAATCGGAGATCCGTTATTTTCTGGTACATTAAAATAAACCAACAACTTACCAGTAGTACCAGTAGGAACAATATCAGTTATAACCGGCGCCAATGGAACACCCGGCATAACAGATATCGGGTTTGTAAAAGGTGAATCTCCGACCAAATTACATGATGCAATTGAAATAGAAATGAATTTTTTATTATTTAAAAGTCTTGGAATTGTTATTGGACTACTCGTTCCAGACAAATCATACGTCGTTTTCGACCCGTCTGGCGTCCATTTAAATTTGGTAAGGGGCGAACCGTTTGTATTTGCCTCGCTGTAATAAACATATGCACATGCATTTCCTGGTATAATCTTTGTGATGACAGGAGCAATAAGAGGAATGCCAAATGGCATGAATGTATTGGATACTGCAGAATAATTAGATGCACCACCTGTCGTATCCACTGCGCGCAGACGAATTGTGTAATTCACTGCATTGGATAAACCAAATATATAAATTTTCCCGTCTGGGTCTTTATTAATATTTATATCAAAACCACCGTTGACAGAATAAGCGTAATGATCAATTGGTTCGCCATTTGCCGAACCATCCGTGAATGTTATTACCGCGGATTTATTGAGAGGCGTTACTACTACATTTGTTGGTGCATCTGGAACCGTATAAGGATGTATCGGTAAGGTTGTATTAGATAATGGTGACGCTCCCGCAGTAGTAATCGACCTTGCTTTCACTACATAACTTTGTCCATTTACTAATCCAGGTATCACGAAACTATCAGACGAACTAGAAACCTGCACATCCGGTCCATCATTCACAGAATAAAGGTATCCAGTAATACCTGAATCCGCAGTCCACCCATCCATATTCACAGTAAGTAGACGGTCTCCAGGAGTAATACCCTTAATTGATGCAGAGGTTGGTACCAAGAATGGAACCACCGCAGATGATTGTTCCGAAGGAAGTGAACTACCTGCCGCATTGACTGTGCGCACATAATAGGAATATGACTGCCAATTCGTCAACCCAGTAAGTACAATCGGCAATTCATGACTGACTGCCGTATAATTTGTACCATCCGTCGAATATTCATAACCAGTAATAACACTGCCATTGTTGCTTCCATCCGATACATAGATCGAAACTGTCTTATCTCCAGCGATAACCGATGTGATCGTAGGAGCAACAGGAACGGTAAACGGAATCACACCAGAAGATGTTGCCGATGCAACCGCACCGATTCCTGCCGCATTCACTGCTTTTACGGCAACTGTATAACTTGTTCCATTCGCCAGTCCGGTAATTACAAATGATGCCGATGCATCGGTAGTATTTACATAACTACTGCCGTTCAATGAATATGCATACCTCGTGATTGCAGACCCATTTGTACTTCCAGGTGATACAGAAACGGTGATTCGGTTTGCGCCCGGAACCAAGTTTGTAATTGTTGGTGCGCCCGGAACGGTGAATGGCACAAAACCACTGTATGCGAGAGATGCCGAAGAGTATCCGGCAGCATTTGCGCTCTTCAGAGTTGCTGTATAAGACGTTCCATTTGTCAATCCAGTGATAGTTAAAGGAGACGTACCAGTAACCGCAGAGTATGTAACCCCATTGATGGTGTATTGGTAACTAGCAATCGGACTGCCATTCGAACTTCCGTCGGTGAAGTAGAGAGATGCTGAACCGTTTCCTGCAACCACCGAGGTAATTGTCGGCGCGTTCGGTACTGCATATGGAGTGAATGTAGTGGATGGTGTAGAATACGAAGACATTCCTAATGCGGTTTTGGTAGCAACCTTTATTTGATACGATTGATTCGCAACGATTCCGCTCGATATCACAATAGGAGATGTGGTAGAGGACGCCCAATAATAATTCGAATTATCGAATGTATATTTGTATGCCAGTGTCGAACCGGATCCATTTGCGGACCCATCTGTAATGTACACAGACACCGATTGGTTACCAGGAACAACCGAATTAATCGTCGGAGCAGCGGGAGTTGTATAAGGCGTAAATGATGCGGAAACGGATGCGGGCGAGATCGCACTAGATGAAACGGACTTCAATGAAACTGTATAGGTGGTTCCATTTGTCAATCCAGACAATGTAATCGTACTATTTACTGCAGAAACATCCAAATAAGTACCCGCATTTAACGAATATTTGTATCCTGTCAGTGTTAATCCATTTGTACTTCCGTCTACAAATGTAATAACCGCGGATCCATTTCCGACAGCAATGGATTGTATAACCGGCGCGTCAGGAGATTTATAAGGTAACACCGGTGATGACAACGCTACTGCGGAAGAATCCCCCACAGTCTGTCCAACGCATTTGAGAGAAATATTATAACTTGTTCCATTTGTCAATCCGTAAATGGTTATCGGCGATGTACTTTCTTTTGCCCATTGATAATTCGTACCATCCAAAGTATATTTATACCCAATAATTGTAGAACCATTTGCGCTTCCATTTGTCAAAGATATTTGCACTTTTGAATCGCCGGGAGTAACGGAATTAATCGTCGGGGGATTTGGTACAGTAATAGGAACAAACGAACTCGATGAAGACGCCGATGATGGACCGACCGAATTTGCTACAATTACTGAAACTGTATAAGTGGATCCATTGGTTAACCCTGTAATATTGAAATTTGTGTTCGTTGTTCCTGCACTAACGTAAGACCCACCGTTCAAACTATAGGTGACACTTGTAATCGCAGAACCGTTTGTACTCGATGTTGACCAATAAACAGTTACCAACCCGTTTCCTGGTTGTAAATTTGTAATTATAGGCGTAGTCGGAGCAGTAGGCGCGACAGTAACAACTGCTGGAATAACGGCGTTTGACGTATTGGATGCGCTTGAATACCTACTTAGAGAAGAAACCGCACGAATCGCAACTCGATAACTAGTACCATTCGTTAATCCTGTTATAGTAAGGGGTGAACTGATGGAAGACGCTCGGGTGAATGTACCCACTACACCACTCGTTACAAATGCATAATCATACAGATAAACGGATGAAGCATCTCCAGGTGTAAATGCTACCGTAATGGAACTATCTCCTGACGAAACACTAGTGATAGTGGGAGTCGGAATTGTCGTCAAATTGGCAAAAACATATACTGTAATAGTTGCCATAACTGTATATTGAGTCGTACTGTTAGTAGTATCCCAAATCGATACGGTGTTGCTACCGCTTTGACTAAAAACGATACCTGCAAATGTATATGTAAAGGAGTCCGCCGGACAATACCAGGTTCCAAGTACGGTAGATCCCAACATAAGCGAATATTTTCGACCTCTGATTGCCATAACATCTGGATCATTATTGTAGTAAGTAAACGTTGTTGACACAGATTGTATAAATTGGTCTACCGAACATGTCACCGTAGGCGTGGTTTCTACCGCAAAGGATCCGATTCTATTTGAAACGAAATATACATTTTTACCGGTACTTTTTGTACTGTAATTTGTCGTTGGACCCGTTCCGTATGCCCAAGAAACAAGACCAAGTGCAACGATAGACCTATCTAGTTTCGTAAATACTAACCCTGTGTAACATGCATAAACAGAAGCAATATTCGAAGACGTAGCAGCATATAACGCAGCATACATCGTTGGGAAATTACTTGAAGCATATAATACTGTCATGTAATGATCAGCAATTAACCCCCACCACACAAACGTATTATCATATTTCAACGCACCAATACCAGTGTTCCAACTGACCAATCGACGCACGTTTGAAAGGTTTGATCCAGATGGAATTCCATTTGATGCATTAGATGTATTGCCGCCATAACTACCATTACCACCTGCCACAACAGTACCGCTTTGTAAATATGCATAAGAACCACCAGATGTTACAATATCAGTAACATTATTTATTGCCGTGCATGAATTTCCAGAGCAATCTATATTTAATAATACATTATTCGATAACAATACAAAAATATTAGGACCACCTACATTATTATAATATTCTGTTCGAACGATAGACACTCCTGCTGGAATCGTATAATACAATGCGTAAGTCCCATTAAAACTCGTAAGTTGAGTCGTATTTGATGCTGCACTGCGAACAATGACTGCATATGAATCGTAAACGTACACATTCGTAATTGGATTTGTGTTTGTTCCAGAAACTAAACTAGAATCAGTGATGGTCGTTCCTTTAAAAAGATACGCGACCCCAGTATTTTTGATAGCACACGTTGTCTGAAACCCGCCTGTAATTACTTTGACTATACCAGACGTAAATTGAGTGAAATTCGTATTTGCATAAGACAAAGACCCCCATCCGATTAATTTACCAGAAGAAGTCAACGCAAAAGAACCATATGCATTTGAAAAAATATCGACGATTCCCACAAGTGAACTACTAACATCCGATAGTAATATATCAGTTGTACCGGTAGCGTTTGTCCAACTGTTAATTTCATTCGGAGTTATTGCGCCCCTATAATACTGACCTCCCCATGAAAATACTTTACCATCAGAACGTAACGCAGTAAACCACGAAAACGTAGATACAATTTTTGTAATATTATATAATTGAGAGGATACTGGAGACGAATCCGCTCCAAAGTTAGAATTGCCATATGTGACCACATTACCATTTGTCAGTAATACCGCAACCGCTGCAAATGACATACTAACCATCGCAACATTCGAAATATCGGTTGTTATTGGAACCAAGGTTGCAGTTCCTAAAATGGAATTGTATGTAGTAGCAGGAATATATCCCGGACTTGATGATGGAAATATAATAGGGGTATAATTCACCGACCCATTCGGATCCGGAATTGCACTATTGTAAAAATTGTATTTATAATTCAATATATTATCTGTAAAATAGTATCCAATCATATTGAAATTATCACTCTCTAAAATAAAATTTCCATCCACACCTGTAATATCGATCGACGCACGAATCGTCAAGTCAAGTTTGGAACGCAATTGTTCAATAGCATAAACCCAGTTAGGATTTGACCATAAGTCACATGCTAAAAAATCCACATGACTCGCTCCATTCTGTTTCAACCACTGCAAAAATACGATAAAATCGCCCCATGACACCAAATCCGGGTCAATTGTTGCCACATCGTTCACACAACAATTTCCCATTGAATTCAACATTTTGAAAAATGGGAATCCATAATTATGCTGTGCAATCGCAATCGATGTATATGGTTTTTGAATACGAGACTGTAGATCATCTAACGTATCTACCGAATAATCAAATACCAAACTTTCTGTATCGGGAGTTAGCGATAAAATAATATCGTCTATACCCGGAACACGCGAATCGATTAATACGAGATGAGTCATATTATTATAAAGTCTCTAAACATTATCGAAAATTACAAAATTACAATTATTATTAGAAAAATCGCAATACGAACACACACTCGTCCGCATAATATTTCTTGATTTGTTTTGATTTTTTATACACGTAAAATGTATATCTTCCGTATTCACAATTTGAATAGTATTAATCAAAACATGACTGCAATAGCAGTGTAAATAGTTAATTAGGCAAAATCGATTTTTTATTTGATATATATACGTGTCATGCCGTCTTCTTCTCCAGTAAATGTGCCACCCGTCGACCCTTCATCCAATCATCCGTCGTCTCCGGTAAATGTTCTGCCCGTCGACCCTTCATCCAATCATCCGTCGTCTCCGGTAAATGTTCTGCCCGTCGACCCATCTTCGAATCCACAAGGTTTCATCGTAATCAACCAACAGTATTCCGATGCAAGTGGAAATGAGCATACCGAAACCCAATTCATTACTACAGACCCTACATCCGATGTGCAAATCACAGAAGATTTGTCTGGAAACGTCATTAAATACTATGACGACACACACGATTCCGCAAAATCAGCAATTATTGCTCAAATCGAATTATATGCGTCTGAAATACAATGCAGTAATTTCCACGGAAAAGGATCCATTGATGATTATACGCAATTGTTTCAAGCAGCAGCACAAATCGCAAACGAATCGGTTCAAATGCAACTAGATGTGGATGTGGACGGATTCAACGAATTTGCCTCTGCTGCTGAAGACCTGAGTGCTCTTTTCACCGGGTTTATTTTGAAGTTGCAGAATGTGAGTATCATCGACGATACCGCGTTCTTAACCGCGGTCGCAAATGCCCTCTCGAAAATCGCGAACTTATCGAAAGTATTTGGCAAATTCAAGGAGACGATTCTGGCAACATCGACGGTTCAACTACCAAAATCCGCACACGATACGTCCGTTCTTATCCAAAACGTCTCCTCTCAAATCGATTGTGCGATGAAATACATCAACCATTTTGTCGATTCTACCTCTCCTGCTCCTGCTACGGCAGAGTTGTCCGCAGAAGAAAGAGGTATTATAAACGCGGCAGTTTCATCGATTAGTAACTGGAATGCATTATGCAAACAAGGAGTTAGTATTGCGATGGCAAACGATGCCGATATCCAATGCATTAACACAGTGAACCAAAAGTTAAAACAGACGACACAGACTCTTTCGAATGCAACCTCTCTACTAAAATCGAAATTCTCTGCATTCAACTTGAAAACGAATTGATAAAAAATTGATTTGCATCAAATACAAATTGCAAATCAATATAAAGACCCAACCATACCACACACCAATTGTAAAATCGAAATGGACGACGATATCCGAGCACCAGATGAACCTATCCGGGAACGTCTTTTACCTTCAAATTCATATCCGAATCATACTTACGAATCGGAAGACGATTTGTTAAGACGAGCATTAGAGGAGAGTCAGACAATGTTTGAATTAGAAGAGAGAGAATTGTTAGAGACGCTCATAAAAGAATCGAACATTGTTGCTGAACAAGAAGACGATATTGAGTTACAACATGCAATCATTCTATCAAAACAACTTCAAGAAGAAAGGGACCTGCGATCGAGGCATGTTGCGGCGTTCAAGTCCAGATTTACACAATTCATGAGAATCGATCGAGCAAATACAGAGTTTTATTCTGATATGATTCAATACGCTGAAAAGTATGAGTCCGGTGAAGTGACTTCAGTGAGTATCGGCGAAGAATATTACGCAAAATTCTGCCGGACATTAGATACGTTGAGAATAACACAAGAGGAAAAGTCCAAATTATTGGAAATAATCATTCAATAAACAAGATAAATATTGCAAATCGATAATACAAAATAGAAAAATGATTAAAAGATTATTTAGATTCGAAAATTATACAACCCGATTCATGCATACCCACACAAAGACGTCACTTTGCTATAAACCTCAAGAATACCCAGTAGTAAATATAACCCCGATCATTTTTGACGTGTCTTTGCGAGATGGGTTGCAAGGCGCAAATCCTCTCGACTTTCCGACGAGTAAAAAAACCGAAATATTACACTCGATACATAAAAAATATACTCCTGCAAAAATGGAGATTGGTTCGTTTGTTTCGCCAAAAGTGCTTCCGATTATGAGTGATACTGCAAAATTATTCGAATCGGTTCATTCGTCTGTCAAAAATACCACGGATATCTATGCACTCGTTCCAAACAAGATAGGATTAATAAACGCTATCAACTCCGGGTTTACTAATTTTTCATTCATTACTTCTGTTAGCAACGCATTTCAAATGAAAAACACCGGAAAGTCGTTAAGTCATAAAAAAATAGAATTGGAGGAAATGACGGAATATATCAAAACATTAAAACTTCCAATTAAAACCAAATTATACATTTCTTGTATAAGTGAATGCCCTATCATTGGACCCGTAGATAGGGATTTTATAATACATGAGATATTATCATCTTATGGGTTAGTCGACGAATATGACGAACTGTGCATTTCAGATACGATGGGCACGTTAAAATGTAGAGATTTTGAATATATCGTAAACGGATTAATCCGATTTGGAGTTGCCCCTTCTCGCATTTCCGTTCATTTGCATATTAACGACGAAAACGAAAAAGAAGCAAAACATATATTGTTTACGTGTTTTCGCCAAAAAATAAATAGATTTGACGTATCGATTATTTCCGATGGAGGGTGTTCGGTTACCATGGACGCGGAAAAAATGAAACCGAACATGGCATACGAGTTTTTATATTCAACGTTAGACGAATATCAACTATTATTTTAACGCATTAACGCCTAGAATCATTAGACCGGAACACGTCGAACATATCCATCCATAAACCTCTCGCAGTCCTGCAAAAATTCTTCATTCGTTTTTGGTCGATGACATTCATACTTACCTCTCAACAACTCGACCACCACAATAGTCAATTCTTCGAAAGTCGAATTCAATCTTAAGATTTCGCCCGTTTTAATATTGAAAACACGAACCTCTCGTTTATTAACGCATTCCGCATTCCGCTTCTTCTCGATATCCGGCGTATTTACCACATGCCACAACCAAGCATACAATATGGTTTGCAGTTTATGTTCTACCGTGATTGATCCGGTGCATTTCAATTCCCAGAGAGTCCGCCAGGTAATCAAATCTGCTCGTGCAGAAAATCGGACCTTTTTATTCAAAATCAAGAGATTATTCTGCAAAATAGTATTGATGGTTGCGGTCTCTGCTTCCATTTCGCGGTCGATAATCGAATGCTCCACGAGAGGTGCGTTATTGGCGCATTCAACGCCGATAACTTTGTCCAACCTCTCCATAAACGTATTGACCATATCCGGCGTTAACCAACCATAGTCATCCTCTCCAATTTGGTTCCATTTAAAAAGAAGACGTTCTTTGCATGCCACATAAAGATTCGAGAGGCGAAGATAATCCGCAGGCGTTTCGCATACTTCCGGCATCCTGTCCACGATTCGTTTTAAATAAAGACACTGGTTTTCAGTAGTATCCGACAAACTATCATTGATAATATGCCGCAAAATATTAGCACCGATGTTGACAGGTTTCGTTCCATCCTCTTCGTACCTTCGGAACAAACGGTCGTAGTAAATACTTGGCAATGCGATTCCATTCAAATCGCAAATATCTTCATATAAACCACGAGAGGTCTGAATCGTATTTGGAATATCTATGGTCGATTCATCCGTAGGTTCGACCTCTTGAATGAAAATCGTTTCAATCAAAGGCGCAATCGTTTCCATCACATGGTCCGATACATATTTTGCCAATTCGGACGGAACAACATCGAAAAACCGTTCTTTTTCCGTCGTTTCTTCCTGATTAAGTACCGGTTTTTCGTAAAACTTTTCGCGCTGAATCCCGGAAAATTCTACATATCCTTCCTCTCGCATTTCCCGGTGCGTCTTTTTCATAAAATCGAAAGGACGATCATAAAAAACCTCGTCTTTTTCCAACAAAATCAGTTTGCGAGTGGATCGAGTACACGCAACATAAATCACATTTGGACATTTATCGGGGGGTAATTCGTGACCATAAATATTGAAATAGGATTGATCGAACCCCATGACAATAACAATCGGACGTTCGCGTCCTTTTACTGAATGAAAAGTGGAGAAGACGACTTTCCCTTCAATCACCCGATCCTCGAATCCTTCGTTATCGAACATGGGAACATAACAGGGAATATCGCGTTCTACCAAGGCGTTTTCCATTCGTCGCACATTACTATTCAGTCCTTTTACCGAGGCAGCAAGAACGAAAATATCACCAGGAGACATGCCGGTTTTGATCAACTGGATAATTTTCGCAATGACTCTCCTCTCAGAATTCATGCGGTTATCGCGAATATATTCTACGAGAGGACCGTCTTTGATTGCCTTCAACCTAGGCATTCCTAACAATACATCATTATTAAAACGCGCATGTTGATTTGTGATACGATAAGATGTTTGCAATGTACATTGATGAAAAACGCGAGAAGAGAGGAGAGGATGGTTTCGCCAAATAATATGCGCATGAGTGAGAGAACGAATATCCGCGCCTTTGAATTCATAAATTCCTTGCATGTAATCTCCTAAAACGCATAATTGAAACTTGGTACCCATATCAAATGCGAACTTTACCATAAATTGGAAATAGAGAAACGACATGTCTTGCGCTTCATCCAAAACAAGGATGCCGTATTTGGGTATCTCCGACTTTGGCAGCATATCCTCTCGCACAATTTTGGTTATTCCTGTATCCGTATGAGCAGACAGCAAATAATATTTCACTGCCAGACTATGAAATGTATGAACCGACACATTTTTGATTTCGCGTTCTTTCAATTTCGCCTTTACTTCTGCTCTCAATGTCGCATTGTAAGCGAGTTGCAATATACGTGTTTTATCTTGGACCTGGCGTGCTAATGAGAGAACAGTAGTGCTTTTTCCGGAACCAGCAACCGCGTCTAATATGACATTGTCGCCTGCTAATATAAAATCGATTGCATTCTGCTGCTCTTCACTGGTTACAAAAACAGACATATAAAACAGCAAATATTCTATTATTTTAAAAGTACAATATTTATATGATTTGTTATGTATGATAAAAAACGATATGAACCTCTCAATCGTAGTATAAAATATTGTAGGTTGAGAAGATATGAATTATAAAATGCATACCGTCAGTATATTATTGGCATTTTCGGTGACAGTTCAAGTGTATTATTTATATAAATTCATTTATTCAATCCCGCTTCGGTACGAGATATCCGAATCCGAGAACGGATATTTTGACGTAATTACTTTTTTAAGAGGCGCTAATTACATTTCCCGCGAAACGCATACGCAAACACTCCTACTGCCACCGCACCCAGAACAAACGAAAAGTGATAATAATACTGCATTGACTTATACATATGAACCCACTCTTGACGTTGTTGATCGGTTTTGAGAAGTTCGATCATATAGGTTGTTTTGGGGGATAACATGTAGTAGAAATAATTGACGGCAGTGCTGACTACTACTGCTAAACACACCATAGCAGAAACAGGTATCTTCTGTTTCAACACGTTAATACTGAAAATAATGAAAAATAGAGCAATCACAACCCCGATCATATACCCAGTGAAATATATTTGCTGTCGTTCTGCGACAATTCGGTCGTATTCATTTTGTATATCAACTGGTAGTTTATCTCGATAATTTTTAAGAAATGAGTCGCTGGATACCATTATAGTCATGATAACCATCGCAATAACAATAACAAGTGCGATAAAACATGTTACGGTACAAGGTGATGCCATTTTATTTTATAAGATAATATGGCAAAATATATTATTTGAGAGGCGATGGAGGTATAGGTCTCAAGGCGATGGAGGTCTAGGTCTCAATTTAAACCAACGAAGAATTAAAATGGAACATTTTCAGTTCTTCGGGGTCAGATATCAGTAACGATTTGAAACTATTACCCCTCAAGCGAAGCAGAGGGGTGCGGTTTTAAATCTTCGCTGGTATGAAACTCTTATTATATTGAATGGCACGGAGGAGACGGATTTGTTTTTCCGCGTTTTTCTTAGTAGTGCATTTGGAAAATACGCGTTTTTTCTTCGGATTAATAACTTGATAACAATTCTTTCTGGTTTTTCTCAAGTGGCGAATACGGTATGGCATTTATATACTATTATAATTATTTTATTCGACATTTTGAAACAGACGTATTATACACATTTACTGCTTCGTCTTTACTGAGAAGACGTTCGACACGACTCCACTTCTCTTCCTCTCTAGATTTATAGTTTGAGAAGAACCATACAATATCACCATGTATTGACATCAGTTCCGCGTCTGTTTTTAGGTTATATTTCTCCATCTCGTCGATTGGCACAACAAAAATCTTCTCATCCTCTCCCTTTTCATCGTGCATCATCAATCCGCCAACGATAACCCCTTCTATATGCGTTCTTGAATCATTATAGTTTTGATACGGGGTTTCGGTTATCAAGAGTACATCCAATTCATCACCATCGTTTCCGAGCGTATTTGGAAAAAAACCGTACGCATAAGGGTAAAAATAGGGATATTTTAAAATCCGGTCTAAAAAGAGTCTGTCATTGACCCGGTCGTATTCCCATTTTTTATTCGAATGCCTCTCGATTTCGACAATTACTTTCACAGTATCACTCATTTATGTGTATTTTCAATACGCATAAATATTTATGTCATTCAAACCGAAATATGCTTTATTTACTCAAGACAATAACAGGGGTAACGCCGGCACGTTGTGTATTGACTTGGTTAAACGCGTCACTCAAAACAAACGCGGTAATAAAGAAAATCAACAAAAATGGCGCCAAAACCAAAACCCATGACAACCACTTATATCCTGCCTTGCAAATGAGATTCAATACCCATGTCCAGAAAACCACATAGATAAAATGAATGAGTTGCATGAAAAGTGATACATTTCCAAAAATAGACGGAGCGAAAAGAGAGGACAAGATTCCGACAATTGACAAAACAAAGTATATCTTGGAAGGCAAACAAAGCGACTTAAACGCAGCAGAATAATTCATGGGTCGATTTTAATATAACATATATGGAGAAACATACGCGCTAAGAAGACATAACGCAAATATGCGTTTACAGTATAACATCAATTAAATATTATGGATTTAGATTTAGATATTCGTAATTATAGTATTAAAGACCTAGAAAAGTTTTTTCATTTAAAATCTGGGTATGACGTTTCCGAAATCGAATATAAAGAAGCAGAAATGCGAGAGGTTCTATTGAAATCGGGACACGTAAAAAAACAGTTCAAAGGCGACTTAATCGAGTTTTTGACTAAAGCAAAAGAATGGTTAATCTTCGTGAAATGTGGTCCAGCAAAGAAACCGACATCATTGCCCGTCGAACCCAGATTAGACAAAACAGAATACAAAGAGGCAGACGCAAAACGCGAAAACGAACTGATAACAAGGGCGCATGAACCTTATATCAATACATTTGCGAGCGAGTATCATGTTGGGACCTTGAACCCGTTAGTAACACGAACAATAAAACGGTGCCTGACGATTGATACTAGATTCCGCGATAATTTTTACAACACGCAGAGTTCCGATTTCACATTTCAATTACCGCTGAAAATAAACAAAGTTGTTTCAATGCAAATGTCCGCACTTGAAATTCCTATCGCATTTTACGGCATATCGAAAAACTACGGGAATTCGCATATATGGTTAGAAATAGAATATGACACGTCCGGGTCGAGTGTTACGACCTCTCGTGTATTTCAAATAGACGACGGTAATTATAACGCAACCGATTTTATTGCTGCATTGAATAGTAAGATTTGTCCTAAAAACTCAGACGGCACTTTAGTCTATCCAGAGGAGATGTATTCTTACATAGAGTTCACTTTGAATATAACACAGAGTGGGTCTGGAAATGGAAAGGTCAAAATAAAACCAGTGGGTATAAACGGCAACCAAATAAGAAGAATAAAGATGGATTTTTCTCGCGACATAAATGGGAACGTAGATAATTCAGAAATATCTTCAAAAATCGGATGGAATCTTGGGTTTACATATCGTGTATATGATGGGGAGGTGTCTTACTTAGCAGATACAATCATTGAACCTGCTACCATTCGGTATATTTACTTAGCAGTAGACGACTTCAATAATAGTTCGAACAATCATTTTATCACCGCGTTCAACCAATCCATATTGAATCCGAATATTTTGGCGCGTATTTCGTTGAGAGGTAATTATTTCGGGATTTTGATGGACAATGATTTAAATATACTGACCGAACCCCGCAAATATTTTGGACCCGTAGATATACAACGTCTCCGGATAAGATTATATGACGATTTTGGCAGAATATTGAATATGAACAATGCAAATTACTCATTCTGTCTAGTTTTTACGATTTTGTATGATATTTGATTGACGGCATACCAGTATTTGTACTCATTATTTCGGATTATGGTTGAATCACATCAAAATATATAATGGTATTTGGTGGGAACATAAACACAATAGTACCTACCGATGCCTCTTACGTAGGATTATTTTATGCATATGAAGGAAGTGGGGGATTTGTGATGGAACAAGGGGTTGGTTCAACTACCATATTCCCATATAATATAAATCGGTATGACGTCACAAACTCGCTTCAAATAATGTATGACGTTCGCACATTTAATCAAAAATTAGGGTTGCTAAAAGACGCGTCAAATATAGTAATAACGGATACATCATACAATCAAGATGATGCCAAATTTCCGACTGATACTATAACATTGACTGCGTTGGAATTTTCATCGACGGTCGTACCTTCAAATATTATATCTGTCGGAGCATATAGCACATTATATGGCAATTTTCAAACACTTGTTAACAACTATTTCGGATTTCCAGAAGGGTTTACTTCTCTATTTACAACAAGTGGACAAATAAACATAAACAACGGTATATTTGATGCTAGTGCAATGGTACATTTGATGAATTATAGCGCATTAGATGCTAGCGGAGCATATGTGAATACAATGACTGGGACGATTACAATTAACTATATGAACAGTCTTTTAAGATATGCATGCCAACACAATCCATTTAATAACAGAACGACGCAAACAATCGAAGATGGATTTATTGAAAACGATTTAATTTATGTCCCAACCGGTACAACCGTCACCTTAGTCGCAAATATTGTAAACGCAGATACATCGAACAATTACATACTACCCTCCACAAATGGATTGAATCATATCATTCAATCCTCTCCTGGTCAAGATTATTCGAACGGTAATTATTCACAGACAACTACGTTTACATCTAGTTCAATTACACGCGTCGTAACGGTTCCAATGTTATTAGTTCTTAAAAACTTATCATAATAATTCTGAAATAGTCACCAATATAATATATGCTTTACCGAAAATCATTCACTCAAAATACAAAACTAGTATACATTGTAATCTATACTAGTTTCGGGGAGGGCGTGGGTTCGTTATACGGGTTTTTGCCCATATGACCAGACGTTAATGTCTAATCGTATTTTTGTTCGTCATATGGGATTTGATCAGAGACGAGTAGACATTAATGTATATATAGTATATAAATGCCGTGGAACACCTATTTCCCGAGTAGGAATATATTAATACCACAATCGGCGAGATCGGTAGTATTTGATGGAAGTATAAATCAAATAATAAACGATTCGTCGTATTCTGGGTTGTTTTATGCATATGGTGCAAATGGTGGATTTATTATAGAGAAAGGAGTTCAAACTACCACCATAACACCGTATGAAAGGATAAATAAATATGATGTAACAAATTCATTGCAAGTCGCATATGATGTTCGGGCGTTTAATAGAAAATTGGGATTAATAAAAGATTCGTCAAATATATCGATATTAGACACATCTTATAATTCAAGTATAGGATCGTTTCCTGATGACCAAGTTAGAATATCAGCAACCGAATTTGCGGTATCAATAAGACCATCAAATATAATATCTGTAGGCAAATATTCAACCTTATATAGCGATTTCCAAACACTTCTTAATAATTATTTCGGGTTTCCAGAAGGGTTTACTACATTATTTGATATACAAAGTCAAGTCACAATAAACGGCGGAGTGTTCGATGCAAGTGCAATGGTAAATATGATGAATTATAGTGCATTAAATGCTAGCGGAGAATACGTAAAGACGATGACCGGTGCAATTACCATAAATTACGTCAATGCACTTTTAAGATATGCATGTTTAAACAACCCTTTCAACAATCGAACAACCCAAACAGTTGCAGATGGGTTTATTCACGACGATTTAATTTATATACCAACTGGAACAACCGTAACATTGGTAGCAAATGTTATAAATATAGACACATCCAACAATTATGTGCAAGTAACCCCCGGCGGATTACAACATATTCTTAGCGCATCTCCCAGTCCAGATTTTTCAAATGGCGATTATTCACAAGTTACTACATTCAGTCCGAATTCGGTTAGACGTGTGATAAAGGTACCGCTTCTCATAAAACTTATAGATTCATCCACATATCAATTATACGACCCGAACGTAACAGTTCGAATCAACTTTACGGTTTTAATTGGAGGAGTTGTACACCCTAGGATTGTGAATGGGGTGCCTACTATAACATCAACAGACATACAATCGATTATACTTGCGATAGCACTCTCATTAGGAATTCCGGTATCCACAATTACATTATTGTCTTACACATTAACCCCTACTACATCTGAGTTACCAACAAGTTCGATTCAATCCACACCATCATCTGACCAATCACTTACAATTGTTCCATTAGACTCGTCCGCGTCTTCTCTGATCGATTCTCCTCTCACAATCGGATTGGATACAACCCAATCCTCATCGACAACCGCGTTCTTGAATTTCAAAAGTCTTGTTTTGAGTGGGTTGAAACCAATTGTACCGACGTACTCGTTCTCCGGAAAATTTCAGATTAACACCGATTTACAAACAATTCTTGAAAGTGGCGGACAAAATCAGAATTATACCAATATCGGCGAATTTACAAATGCAGTAAGCAATTTATTAATTTCTAACCCGTTGGTACAATTATTAACAACAAATATAATAACAATCGCAAATCAAAACTCGACATTAATAAACCCAACTGCATTTGCAAGCACAAATGTTACTTTAATTCAATTAAATGAGATTACAACAGATGGCGCAGAACAACCACCTATCGACATACAGTATCGCGTTTATACTGGAGCGACGGGTAGTAATGGAAAGATGGGAGCGACGGGTCCTATGTTGAACAACACTATGTCAATGTTTGGTTCTACTGGAGATAAAGGAACATCCGGGTTCACCGGTGTGACTGGATACATTGGCAATGACGGAACAACCGGAACGACTGGTGTTACAGGTATTTCAGGAACTACCGGACATATAGGGTATACAGGCATTACCGGAATAACTGGACCTACCGGAATTACGGGAATAACTGGAGCAACCGGAATCACAGGTATTACCGGAGTTACCGGGGTAACAGGCATTACAGGTACAACTGGACCTACTGGAATGACTGGAATAACCGGAATAACTGGAATAACTGGAACAACTGGACCTACTGGACCTACTGGAATGACAGGTATGACCGGCATGACTGGAATCACAGGAATCACAGGTGTCACAGGAATCACAGGAACAACTGGAATGACAGGTATGACTGGATTAACAGGTATCACAGGTATCACAGGTATCACAGGAACAACTGGAATGACTGGCATTACCGGTATCACTGGCATTACCGGAATCACCGGCGTCACCGGTCTCACGGGAACAACCGGAATGACCGGTGTCACAGGAATCACTGGTGTCACTGGTCTCACCGGTCTCACGGGAACAACCGGAATGACCGGTGTCACAGGAATCACTGGCGTCACTGGTCTCACCGGTATCACGGGAACAACCGGTGTTACAGGAATCACTGGTGTCACAGGAACAACCGGTGTCACAGGAGTCACAGGCATGACCGGAATGACAGGACTCACCGGTATCACCGGAACAACCGGTATCACAGGCGTCACAGGAGTCACTGGAATGACCGGCGTCACGGGAACCACGGGTATCACCGGTATCACAGGCGTCACTGGAATCACAGGTATGACTGGGGTCACTGGAATCACAGGTATCACCGGTATCACCGGAACCACAGGAACCACAGGTATGACAGGAATGACAGGTATGACCGGCGTCACGGGAACCACGGGTATCACTGGAATCACTGGTATCACAGGAATCACAGGTATGACCGGAATCACAGGAACCACAGGTATGACCGGTGTCACAGGAATCACCGGCATCACCGGAATCACAGGAATCACAGGCGTGACCGGTGTCACAGGAACCACCGGCATCACCGGTGTCACAGGAACCACAGGAACCACAGGACACACGGGCATTACAGGCATCACAGGACCCACCGGAATCACCGGAACAACAGGACCCACCGGAATCACCGGCATCACTGGCATCACAGGAGTCACCGGCATCACTGGCATCACTGGCATCACGGGTATCACAGGACCCACGGGAGTCACCGGCATCACTGGATTGACTGGCATCACCGGCACCACCGGCGTGACTGGATTCACGGGAGTCACCGGCGCGACTGGATGGACGGGCATTACCGGAATTACAGGAGCAACAAGTTACACCGGACAAACTGGACCTACAGGAGTTACAGGAGACACTGGTATTACAGGTATTACAGGAGTTACAGCACAAACTGGACCTACAGGACTTACAGGAGACATTGGTATTACAGGTATTACAGGTATTACAGCACAAACTGGACCTACAGGACTTACAGGAGACATTGGTATTACAGGTATTACAGGTATTAGTGGACCAACCGGGACAACTGGATCTACGGGAACAATTGGAATAACTGGAATTAGTGGACCAACCGGGACAACTGGTTCTACAGGTCAAACGGGACCTAGTAGTGGCAATTTATTGGTAACAGGTCAAACAGGAACATATGGATTAGATGCAACGACAGGTCAAACGGGTATAACCGGACTCTACGGTGTAACTGGAACGGAAGGGTTAATGGGCACAACCGGACTCACTGGCATCACTGGA
>Ga0164295_10000418_pt1 | contig 36601 bp, 26 predicted proteins | sample GEODES006metaG_FD_111798 | JGI IMG/M metagenome (GOLD analysis project Ga0164295, IMG submission 111798) | Oligotrophic lake water microbial communities from Sparkling Lake, Wisconsin, USA - GEODES006 metaG | ecosystem: Environmental > Aquatic > Freshwater > Lake | place: USA: Sparkling Lake... | reverse complement strand
GCCGCACGTCGTGCGCCTCGAGAGCCGCCCGCCCAACATCGAGGGCCGCGGCGCCATTCACATCGGCGACCTGATGCGCAACGCCCTGCGGATGCGGCCTGACCGCATCGTCGTCGGCGAGGTTCGCGGCGGCGAGGCCCTCGACATGCTGCAGGCGATGAACACGGGCCACGAGGGCTCGATGGGCACGCTCCACGCGAACAGCCCCGACGACGCCCTGCAGCGCCTGATGACGATGATCACGATGAGCGGCGTCAAGCTGGGCCCCGAGGCGCTCGCGCAGATCATCGGCCGCTCGCTGCACGTGATCGTACAGGCCAACCGCCTGCCAGATGGCCAGCGCAAGATCACGAGCATCACCGAGGTTCTGGGCCTCGAGGCCGACCGCGTGTCGATCAACGAGGTCTTCGCGTACCGCCAAGAGGGCGTGGACGACGAGGGGCGCATCATCGGGGAACACGCTTATGTCAACGAGGCGCAATTCCTTGAGCGCTTCTACCGCTCGGGCGCGCTGAAGCGCCCCGGCGCGCGGTGACGCGGTGAACTCCGGCCCCGGCCCTTGGATCGTCGTGCTCGGCAGCACGGCGACGTTCTTCGTCCTGCAGGCGGCCTATTGGTGGGTCGTGAGCCGCCGGTCCGTCGAGAAGGCCCTGCTCGCGCAGCGCCTCGGCTCTGCGGACGTCGTCGAGGGTGAGGCCGAGGCGCTGCTTCGCAAGGGCACGGACCCCAACGCGGGCTTCTTCGAGTCGCTGCCGATTTACGCGACCCTCGCGCAGCGGCTCGCGCAGGCGGGCGACACCGCGGGCGTCCCCGCCTTCTTCGCGCGCTGCGGCGTGTTCGCGCTCGGCGGCTTCGCCGCGATCATCGCGCTGACCTTCGATGTCGGTCTCGCGTTCATGACGGCGCTCTTGCTGGGCTTCTTGCCCTGGGTCGGCCTCGTCGGCCGGGTGAAGAAGCGCCTGATGCGTATCGAGGAGCAGCTCCCCGAGGCGCTCGAGGTCATGGCGATCTCGCTGCGCGCCGGCCAGTCGCTCGCGCAGACGATCCGGGTCACCTCGTCGGAGATTCAGGCGCCGCTGGGTGAGGAGTTTCGTCGCGTGGCCGAGGAGGTCGAGCTCGGTCGACCCATCGACGAGTCGCTGCTCGCCATGACGCAAAGGGTCGAGGGCGCGCGCTCCGTTCGGCAGTTCGTCGTCGCCGTGCTCGTCCTGCGACAGACGGGTGGCAACCTGATCGAGGTGCTCGAGACGATCATCGACACGATGCGCCAGCAGTCGGCGTATGAGCGCAAGCTCCTGGCGATGACGGCTGAGGGCCGCTCGAGCGCGCTGATCCTCGCCCTGCTGCCCCCCGCATTCACTCTGCTGATCTTCATCGGGGACCGTAAGTACCTGATGCAGCTCACGGATTCGGCCATGGGCCACACGATCCTGATCGTGGCCGCGATCATGTACCTGCTCGGCGTGGTCTGGGTGCGCCGGCTCGTGAACCCGAAAGGCTGACGATGGCGGTCGAGAAGACAATGCAGCTCGCCGCGCTTGCGTCGGGGCTCGCGACGGCGGGCGCGGTGGTCTTCGCCGTGCGGTCGCTCATGCGGGCTCGCACGCTTGACGCGGACCAAGCGGCGCTCGACGCGGAGCGCGAGGCCTCGTCCGCCCAAGAGGCGGCGCGGTCCGCCGCGGTCGCCCGCTACGGCGCGATCGCGGAGCTCATGCGGCCGAAGACGCTCGCGGACCTCTCAGAGCTCAAGCGGCGCTTGGCGCGCGGCGGCCTGCGAAGTGACCACGCCGTCGAGCTGTACTCCGTCGCCCGGGGCGTGTCCGTGGTGGTCGGCTTCGGCATCACGGCCGCCGTGATGGCGCTGTCGTCGCTCTCAGACGTCGACCTGCTCATCGCGGCCGTGTCGCTGCTGTTCGGCTACTACGTGCCGGAGTGGTGGCTCGGCTCCCGCATGCGCGCACGACAGGACGCGATCTTGGGCGCGCTCCCGGCCACGCTGGACCTGCTCGTGACGTGCATGGAGGCGGGCCTCGGCCTGGAGCAGGCGCTGGCGCGCGTCGCACGCGAGGTCGCGCACTCCGAGCCGGAGATGGCGGACGAGCTCTCCGTTGTCGTCGCCGAGATCCGGGCGGGTCTGGCGGTCCCCGAGGTCTTTCGCAAGCTCGCCGACCGGGTAACGTCGGACGACATGCGGAACATGTGCAATGTGATCGGGCAGGCGTCACAGCTCGGCGCGTCGCTCGGCCGGAGCATGCGGGAGTACGCCGCGAGTGCGCGTCGGCGCCGCTCGTTGGGCCTCGAGGAGGCCGCAGGCAAGGTCACGGCTGCGCTGACGCTCCCGCTCACGCTCTGCCTGATGCCCGCCGCGCTGCTGGTCATTCTGGGCCCCGCGGTGGTGATGATCTTCGACAGCCTCAAGGGGGGCGGGTGAGGGCGGGGCTCGCCCTCTGCGCGGGGCTTGCGCTCGCGGCCTGCGGCGGGGCCTCGGGCGGGCCGCGTGACCAAGCGCGCGCGGGGCAGTCGGCCCGCGCGCCAGACGAACCGACGCCTCTAGACGGGCAGGTCGACCACGCGCTCACTGTCGAGCTCGCGGAGCTGCTGGTTGCGCACGGCGCCACGGACCAGGCGGTGCCCATGCTCCAGCAGGCCCTCGCCCGCGAGCCCGAAGACGCGCGGCTGCACTACCTGCTCGGCACGGTGCTGCGCGACCGCGGCGTCTTCGCGCAGGCCGAGGCGTCGCTCCGCGAGGCCGTGCGCTTGGCGCCCAAGCTGGCCCCCGCGTGGTCGGCCCTCGGCATCTTGCACGACCTGCGGCAGGCGCACGCCGAGGCCGAGGCGGCGCACCGCCAGGCGCTCTCGCTCGAGCCGAACGTCGCGCGGTTTCATAACAACCTGGGCTTCTGCCTGTACCTGCAGAGGCGCTACGCCGACGCCGTGGTCGCCTACGAAGAGGCCGCGCGGCGCTCCCCGAACGCCGCGCAGGTCTACACGAACCTGGGGTTCGCCTATGCCGCGCTGGGCCGCGACGCGGACGCCGAGCGCGTCTTTCGTGAGGCGGGTGGCGCTGCGAGCGCGCTGCATAACTTGGCGGTGGCACACGAGTTGCGTGGTGATCCGACCAAGGCGCGCGCGCTCTACACGCGGGCGCTCGCCGCTGACCCTCGCCTCGAGCCCGCGCAGCGCGCCTTGGACGCGCTTAAGCCCCAAACACCGCCCGCGCCTTCTGCGCCCTGACGTGAATCACGACGAGGAGACCCCGCATGACAACCCCACGCCTGCTCTTGTGCTTGTCGCTGCTCGTCCCTCTGGCCGCTTGCGGCGGCCGCGCTGACCTGACCGACACCCACGGGGCGGCCTATCGGCGCGTCATGAGCGCACAGGCGCAGGCGCGGCCGCGCAAGAGTCCGGTGGGCTTCAACGCCAGCGACGTGCGGATCGTCGTCGCGAACCGCCGCGCCGTGACCAGCAAGCCGGGCGCGGGCATCATCGGCTCGAGCACCGCGACGTCGGCCAGCGGCGGCGGTGGGGGCGGTGCGCCGACCTCGGTCACCGTCGATCTGGGGGCCGAAGGCGCCAGCGAGATGGAGTCGGGCGACACCGGCGGCTCGGGTCGCAACCGCCGGCCCATCGTGCTCCAGGCCAAATGAGCCGGTGCCTGCACCCCCGCGGCGCCGCCGCGACGATGATCATCTTCGGCGCGACCATCGTGCTCGTGATGTTCACAATCTTCAGCTACGTCTTTGGCCGAGCCTACTCGGAGAAAGACCGGCTCAGGCAGCGCGCAGACGCCATCGTGCTCGCCGCGGGCGAGGCGTTCCGCAAGTACGGGCCCGCCCAGGCCAACGGTCGTATTTGCGATGTCGTGCGCCCGATGCTTGAGGCGGGCGAGGGGTGCCCAGAGATCATCGAGGTCGAGGGCCCCCCCCACGGCTTCACGATCCAATGGCCGCCGGGAGGCGGCATCGCGCGGCGCACCATCGACGTGCCCACGCGGCTCTTCGATACGCCGAGCGTCGAGGTCAACGCAGCGGCGGACAGCTTCGCGACGGAGAGCGTCATCGAGCAGGTCGAAGAGCGACGACCGAAGTTTGTCCTCGTGCTCGATGTCTCCGGGTCGATGGGCACGAACTTTGGTGGTGGGCGGTCGCGCTGCGGGGCGCAGCAGGCCGCCGTGGCCGGGCTGATGTCCCGAGGCTACCGCGTCGACTACGGCGCCGTGCTCTTCGCGCAGGGGGTGCAGGGCGTCATCCCCATCGCCCCCGGCAACGAGCAGGCCATCGTGAACATGCTCAATGGGTACGGCTGCCCCGGCTCGGCGACGAACTACGCGGCCGGCCTCGGGCGCGCGCTGCAGCTCTTTCAGGCGACGGTGGACACCGGCCGCTACACGCTCTTCGCCACCGATGGCGCCTTCAACCAAGGCGGTGACGGACGACCGCAGGCGCAGGCGCTCTGGAACAACGAGGCCACGGTCTTCAGCCTCAACATCGGCGCGCAGGGTAACTTCCGTGACAACTTGATCGCGCTCAGCGGCAACAGCGACAACCCCGGCTGTCGAAACTACGCATTCGAGGCGGCGAACACGAACGAGCTGCTCGACACCTTCGACGATATCGTTGCGAGCATCGTGTGCCGCAGCGATGTCCCCGCCGACCTGCAGATTCGCGGTACGCTCGACCGACCCATCGGCCTTGTGGTCGCCGTGCGCGACAAGGCCGCGCCCTTCGACGAACGGCGCGTGCGGGTCGTCACGGCCGCGGAGTTCGGCGGAGTGGCCGCGGCGGGGTGCCCGAACGCCGTGGCCGGCGGGCCCGGCGTGGCTGGACCGAAGGCGACCCTGCTCACCGAAAACGGTCGGCGCCTCATCAAGCTCAACGCCGAGGCCTGCGAGCGCGTGCTGTCGGGCCAGGCGGAGATCGTGATGCGCGCCGACCGCTCCAAGCTCGTCGCGGAGTAAGGGTGGCGACTCAAGTAGTCGCTTGCGGCTGGCACGATCCCTGCTGACGCGCGTCCCCGATTCGGCTAGGGAGAACCACATGCGCACGACCCACTCGACCTCGATCTCGCTCTCGCTCGCGGCCACTGCGCTGCTCGCGCTCTGCGGCTGCGACGACGCCGCCTCCACCTCGCCCGTGGACACGGACTCGCTCGACGGCGTGAACGTGGACGGCACGCCTGCCAAGCCGACCGGCGAGGCCAAGGCGGACGCGTGGGACTACCGCAACGATCCCGCCGCGTTCGCGCGCTTCGCCGCACGCGACTTCAAGTACACCCTCGCGGACCTGCCCAAGGACGGCGCCTCCGCGAATACGCCCTGGCCGGACACCTACTGGCCGACCTACCAGGACGGCATCAACGCCCGCTACACCGGCGACGAGGGCGTAAACGGCTTCTCCCCCGCTGAGAAGTACGATCTGGCCTTCAACGGTTGGATGCCGGATGCCGAGTTCGCCGCGCTCAAGCCTTACTCCACGTCGTCCTGCATGGGCGCGTTCGACAAGGCCTACTACGACAAGCTCGGGCCGCTCGCGCGCTACATCTCGACAAAGCGCGGGAACGCCGATGCGCGCGACGGCGTCGACTCGGACGACGACATGAAGATCGATGAGTGCGACGGCGATGGCTACGACGGCGTCGAGACATGGTGGGGCCTGTGCCACGCGTGGGTGCCTGCCGCCCTGAACGAGCCAGAGCCCATTCACCCCATCGAGTTCAGGGGGGTGACCTTCTATCCGAGCGACATCAAGGCCCTGATGATGCAGGCCTACAACCGCTCCCGCTCGATGATCCTGGGCGGCCGCTGCAACACCAAGACGCCCGAGCGCGACGAGACAGGCCGCATCAAGGACCCGGCGTGCCGCGACACGAACGCGGGCTCGTTCCACGTCGTGGTCACGAACATGCTCGGCCGCCACAAGATGGCGTTCGCCGAGGACCGCACGTACGACTATCAGGTCTGGAACCAGCCGGTCTTCAAGTACGAGGTCACCAAGCAAGAGGAGATCGACGTCAAGAAGGCGCTTGAGCTCATCGGCTCCAAGGACGCCGACTACAGCAAGATCAACGCGAAGGCGAAGCGCTTCGCCGAGGTGCACACGCGCCTCTACTACGTGACCGAGTCCGAGGCGTCCAAGAGCCCGAAGGTTCCGGAGATCGCCGCCTACACGCGCACCGACAACTACCGCTACGTGCTCGAGCTCGACGAGCAGGGCGCGATTCTGGGGGGCGAGTGGATTTTGGGCACGAGCACGCACCCCGCGTGGGGCCAAAGCTTCCAGCCGGACTTCCTGTGGTTCAGCACCGGCCCCGTCGCCGAGTACGACGTGCCGCTCGACTACGACCACATCAAGGAACTGCTGGAACTTTCCCGCAAGCCGATCGCAGAGCCGACGGACGGTCAGGCGGGTGAAGGCACCGCGTTCGCGCAGCTCGAAGAGGTCGACGCCGTCATCCCCGACAACGACCGCACGGGCATCAGCCGCTCGCTCAAGATCGACCGAACGGACATGGCCGCGGTCGTCTCGGTTCAGCTCGATATCACGCACCCCTACGTGGGCGACCTGCGGATTGAGCTTTTGAAGGATGGCGCCTCGGTCAAGGTCCTGTGGGAGAAGCGCGGTGGTGGCGCGGACGACATTCACGAGGTCATCCCGGTGACCGAGCTGAACGACAAGCCGCTGAACGGCGAGTACACGCTCAAGGTCGTCGACGGGGCGCGTGTCGACGAGGGCAAGCTCGTCCGCTGGGGCATCGTCGCCGAGCTCAAGCCCGCGAACTGAGCGCCCCGCGCGCTCGACCCCGGAACATTGCGCGGGCCGCGTCGACGCGCGATGCTGCGCACATGACGCACCCCGCACATGTCGCGCTCGTGTCCGGCGCCTCTCGGGGCATCGGCGAGGCCGTCGCCCGGGCGCTCGCGACGCAGGGCCTGCGGGTCGCCGTCGCCGCGCGCGACGCCGCAGCGCTCGAACGCTTGGCCGAGGAAATCGGCGGGCTCGCGGTGCCGATGGACGTGCGTGACGCCGCCTCGGTCGAAGCCGGCGTAACGCGTGTGCGTGAGGTACTCGGGCCCATCTCGGTCGTCGTCCCGAACGCGGGCATCGCCCGGAGCGCGCCGGTGCACCGCACGTCGGACGACGACATCCAAGCGCTCCTCGATGTGAACTACATCGGGAGCTTTCGGCTCGTGCGCGCGTGTCTGCCCGACATGCTCGCTGCGGGGTGGGGCAGGGTCGTCTTCGTGGCGAGCAACGCGGGGCTCGTCGGCTACCGCTATACGGCCGCGTACAGCGCGTCGAAGCACGCCGTCGTTGGGCTCATGCGCTCACTTGCGCACGAGGTCGCGGCGCGCGGCGTGACCAGCAACGCGGTCTGCCCCGGCTTTGTGGAGACGGACATGGCGCAGGACTCGATTGACCGCATTGTGCGCGCCACGGGCCGGACCCCCGAGGCGGCGCGCGCTGAGCTGGCCGCGCTGAGCCCCCAGCAGCGCTTGGTGCAGCCGAGCGAGGTCGCCGCAGCGGTCTGCTGGCTGGTGTCCAACGCCGCCCTCGGCATCAACGGCCAAGCCATCGCGCTCGATGGCGGGCAGACCCAGCGATGAAGCTCCTTGAGCGGATAGGTCGCCTCGTCGGCACGCCGTCCGTGAGCGCGCTCTCGCCGGCGCACGATATGCCCAATCGGCCCGTCATCGACCTGCTCGCAGAGTGGCTCGAGGGCGCGGGCTTCGCATGCGAGATCATGCCCGTCACGCCCGGCGGTCAAAAGGCGAACCTGATCGCGACACGCGGCCGCGGCCCCGGTGGGCTCGTGCTCTCAGGGCACAGCGACACCGTGCCGTTCGACGGCCCCTTGTGGCAGAGCGACCCCTTCAAGCTCACCGAGCGCGACGGGCGCCTCTACGGCTTGGGCAGCGCGGACATGAAGAGCTTCTTCGCCGTGGCGCTCGAGGCGGCGGCGCGGTTCGACGACCGCGATCTGCGCGCGCCGCTCATCGTGCTGGCGACGTCGGACGAGGAGTGCTCCATGGCGGGCGCGCGGGCGCTCGTCCAAGCGGGGCGCCCGCGGGCGCGGCACGCGGTGATCGGGGAGCCGACCGGCCTGCGCCCGATCCGCATGCACAAGGGCGTGTCCATCGAGGCGCTGGAGATTCAGGGGCGCGCGGGGCACTCGTCTGACCCGAGCCTCGGCCGGAACGCGCTCGACGGCATGCGCCGCGCGATGAACGCCATCGTCGAGTACCAAGACGCCCTCGCGGCGCGGCACAGGCGCGACGAGCTGCACCCCCCGATCACGACCTTTAACCTGGGCGCGATCCGGGGTGGGGACAGCGCGAACCGCATCTGCGGCCATTGCACCCTGCACCACGACGTTCGGTTGCTGCCGGGGCTCGACTTCGACGCGGTGCGGGGCGAGCTGCACGCGCGTGTCGCGCGTGCCCTCGAGGGCCTCGAGCTCACGCTGTCGGGCGGCCCGCTGCACCCGCCCGTGCCGCCCTTCGAGACGCCCGCGGACGCGGCCATCGTGCGCGCCTGCGAGGCGCTCACAGGGCACAGCGCGGGCACTGTCGCGTTCGGGACCGAGGGCCCGTTTCTGTCGAGCCTGGGCATGTCCACGGTCATCCTCGGGCCGGGCGACATCGCGGTCGCGCACCAGCCGAACGAGTACATCGACCTCGCGGCGCTCCGGCCCGCCGTGGATGTGGTCGCGCAGCTCATTGAGCGGTTCTGCGTGAGGGACGAGGCGTGAACGAGCGCGCAGGCGAGACCCCGGGGCCACTGCACCAGGAAGAAGCCGAAGTCGTGAGTGACGGCGCAGAGGCTGCACCCGCGCCGCGTCGCCGCGCCGCCCCCGCGACGAGCCCCTTCGTCGAGTTCTTCCGCGCGTCCGCGCCGTACATTCACGCGCACCGCGGCCGTACATTCGTCGTGATGTTCGGGGGCGAGGCCGTCATCGACCATGACTTTCCGAAGCTCGTGCACGACCTCGCGCTCATGCACGCGCTCGGGGTGCGGCTCGTGCTCGTGCACGGCTCTAAGCCGCAGATCGAACGGCGCCTCAAGGAGCGTCGCATCCCCCTCAAGTTCCACCACGGCGTCCGCGTCACCGACCGCGCCACGATGAGCTGCGTCGAGGACGCCGTGGGCTCCATCCGCGGCCGTATCGAGGGCTTGTTCTCCATGGGCCTGCCGAGCTCCCCCATGGAGCACGCGCGGCTGCGGGTCGCCTCGGGCAACTTCGTCTTCGCGCGGCCGTGGGGCGTGCGCGACGGCGTGGACTTTCAGTACACAGGCGGCGTGCGGCGCGTCGACGTCGAGGCCATCAAGCAGCGCCTGGACAGCGGCGCCATCGTCTTGCTCTCGCCGCTCGGCTACTCCCCGACCGGCGAGGCCTTCAACCTCTCGTCGCACGAGGTCGCGGCGGCGGCGGCGGCGGCGCTCGGGGCCGACAAGCTGATCTCCATCGTCGAGGGCAAGGGCGCGGTCGACCGGCGCGGGCGCCTGCTGCACCAGCTCGGGCCAGACGAGGCGGAGGCCATCGCACGCGACGGTAAGCACCTGCACGCGGACACGGCCAAGCACTTGCTCGCGGGGGCGAGGGCGTGCCGCGAGGGTGTGCGCCGGGTGCACCTCGTGGAGCGCCGGCTCGACGGCGCGGTGCTTCAGGAGCTCTTCACGCGTGAGGGGCGCGGGACGTTGGTGACGGCCGAGCAGTACGAGGGCCTACGGCCCGCGCGCCTCGACGACATTCCCGGCGTGCTCGAGCTGCTGCACCCGCTCGAGGACGCGGGCGTGCTCGTCCGACGTAGCCGCGAGACGCTCGAGCACGAGCTGGAGCGGTTCATCGTGGTCGAGCGTGACGGCATGGTCATTGGCTGTGCCGCGCTCGAGGTCTTTCAGCCCGAGAACGTCGGTGAGCTCTACTGCGTGGCCGTGCACCCCAAGTACCGCGAGGCGGGGCGTGGCGAGGCCATCGTTGAGTTCGTCGCCGACCGCGCACGCACGCAGGGACTCTCGCACCTGTTCGTGCTCACGACCCAGAGCGCGCACTTCTTTCGCGAGCGCGCATTCGAGCCGGTGTCCGTGCGTCGTCTGCCCGCCGAGCGCCGCGCGCGCTACGATCACAAGCGGCGCAGCAAGGTGCTGTTCCGGGCCCTCTGACGGTCCCGGCGACGGTCACCCGATGAAGTCGAGCTCTTCGGCCGCGATCGGGTAGAGGCGGTCGGCCTCGGTGCCCGTTAGGCCCAAGTGCGTGCGGAGCGCGCGGTGCACGTGCGCGGGCGTGAGTACGAGCCCGGGAGTGCCCTCGGGCAGCGGCTGGAGCGTCTGCGCGTCGACCGTGAGCGGGCGGTGCCGGGCGGTGCTGCCGCCGAGCACGCGGTTGCCCCGCACGCCGGCGCCGAGGAGCATCATGCTCGTCACGGGCCAGTGGTCCTTGCCGTTGCCGTCGTTGTAGCCCGGCGTGCGCCCGAAGTCCGACCCCACGATGAGCGTCACTTGGTCCGTCGCGCCGCTGCGCTCGATCTCACGCAGAATCTCATCAAGGCCCTGCGTCAGGTTCGTGAGCGCGGTCGCCTGACCGAGGTCGTTGTTCGCGTGCGTGTCGAACCCGCCCGTCGTGACGTTCGCGCTCGCAGACACGCCCGCGCGCCACGCAGCCAGGGCCACGGCACCCTGACGACCCAGGTTCGTGCGGTAGTTCTGCAGGTTGGGCAGCTCGGCGCGCAGGCGGCCAATGCCACTGTCCGTCGCGCGAGCGTCGATGCGTTTCGCGCGCGCTTGAACCTCACGCGGCAACGGGCTGCGCGCCATTCGGTCCGCCTCGCGCTCCGCCTGCGCACGCTCGATGCGGTCGAGCGTCGCCCGCGAGAGCATCCCCACGCTGCCGCCCAGATCGTTCGTGTCTGCGAGCCGCTCGAGCGCCGAAATGTTGCCGATGCGCGTCTTGCTGACGAGGCCGCGCGTCGAGTCGTACGCCCCGTTGCTGATGAACGGCATCGACAAATCGTGCGCGTAGACGCTCGCGTAGAACGCTGCGATGGACGGGTGCGTCTCGGCGAGGGTGCCGCTCGCGGCGTAGCGCGTGCCCGAGTCGTGCCCATTCGTCGACGTGTCGAGCCCGTTCAGGATGAGCAGCCGCTCACCGTAACGCTGGAAGAACGCGTCGTTGTCCCCGATGGGCGCCCACCGAAGCGGGCTGCCGCCGCCTGCGGAGCGAATGTCGCTCATCAGGTAGCTGTTCATCGGATCGGGCGAGCCGGCGGCTTCGCGGCCCTTCGGGTCGCAGAAGCTCGTCGGGTCCCACCCGCCGCCGGCGTGCACGTAGAGCAGGAACCGGCCATTCGAGCCGCCCTGCGCTTGCGCCTGCGAGACCGGCCAGCCGAGGGTCAGCCCCGCCACCCCCAGGCCGAGCGCCTGAAGAAAACTGCGTCGATTCGATTGCATGGCAGGCCCCTTACTCATAGAGGAAGCGGAAGTCGCTGAGCATGTAGAAGACGACGGCGTGCCACGTGCGCACGGTGCCGTTCGGATCACTCATGATTCGGCGGTCGGCCGGCAGCTCAAGGCCCGTGCGGTAGTCGGTTCTCGCGCGGCATGGGTCCGACAGATTCGGCGTGAGCTCTCCAGAGGCCATCGCCGCGACGTTCTCTTGATGCGTCTCGAGGAAGAGCCGCCACGTGCGCTCAAGCTCGGGCGAGTCATCCGTCACGCGCTCACCCAGGAACGTCCAGTGCATGCGCTTGAGCGTCTCTCGGATCGCGGCCTGCGCCTGCGGCACCTCGAAGCCGTTGGCGTCGAACGGCCGGTAGGCGACCTCGACGCCCCCGAACACGCGACGCTCGGCGCTCGGACGCGCGAGCTCCTGCGCCACGAGCAGGCAGGACACGTCCGTGGCCATGCGCGACTGCACCGCGGCCATCAGCGAGTTGACCTCCGTCGGCCGCTCCACGACCTCGTCGCTGTCCAAGCCGCCGTAGAGCACCTTGTACTGCGATGCGTCGAGCAGGTAGTCGACCCCCTCGGCGCGTGGCCGCCACGGAAAGCCTGTAATGGCCTGCACGCGCTGGGCGAGATGCTCGGGCGTAATCAGGCGACCGACGCCCACATCCGGCTGACTGGCGATGCCCGGCACACGGTCGGGCTGCGCGCTGCGGTCGGCCCGGAAGTAGGGGCTGCGTACGATGGACTTGATGAGCACCCGCAGGTCATGGCCGTTCGCGCGCAGCTCTCGCTCCATTCGGGCCAGGTCGTCGGCCTGCGCCTCGAAGGCCTCGAGCGCGTCGAGATACGTGGGCGACTCCTCCATCCCGGGTGCAGGCGCAAGCGGCTCGCGGCGCACCGCCGAGCCCACGACGGCCTTGAAGATCCACCGCACCATCGCGCGGTCGAAGCGACGGTCTTCCACGATGCGGTCGGCGAGCCAGGTCGCGCCCGCGGAGCGGTCCTCGGGCGACAGCATCTCCCCACCAAAGCCCGGTGGCGCCATCTCGGGGTACCACGCCTCGACATCTTGGTAGCCGCCGCGGGCGCTCCAGTTTTGGAGCGCGCCCGCCACGGGGTCGATCACGCTGTGGCACACATTGCACTGCGGGTCGTTCAGCGTCGGGTTGTGAATCGGGGAGTCGGCGCTGATTGGACGCTGACCGAGCTCAAGCACGTTCGTCGCCAAGAAGCTGTCGTACACAACGCGCGCGCGCGCTCTGTTCCGATTTGTCTCCGTCGTCGGGTAGCGCGACATGAAGATCGGCGTGCTCAGAACCCCGGCATGAGGCACGCCCGGCAGCCGCGCCTCGACGAACTCTCGAGGGTCGAAGCGGTCCTCGAAGCGAACGCTGTCTTGCACGCCGTAGGCGCGCGCCGAGAAGGCGTTCACCATCGTATAGTCGGCGGTGAGCATCTCGGTGATGGGACGGCCCTGCTTCAGCAGGTGCACCACCAACTCGATGGGCTCGCGCGCGACGGAGTCATTCGTGAATACCTGCGCGGCCCGGAACCAGGTCGCCTCTTCGCCGGTGCCGGGAGAAACGCCCGCCACCGAGAACCACTTCGCCTGCGGGTAAGCCGTCGGGTCAATGGCGTCGACGGCGCGCGAGTTCCCCACGTACTTATCCGTCAGCAGCAGGTCATTCGCGGTCCACCGCACCCAATTGTAGAACGCGTCCTCGTGCAGCACTGCGTCGAGCGCAGGCTCAAGGCCGGCGATCCCCGCGGCGTCGACCGTGGCGAGCTCCGCGTCGGTCGGCAGGCGACCGCCGAAGAAGAGCGTCGCCTTGCGGAGCGTCTCGGCGGGGTCGAGCAGCTCAACGCCCGCCCAAACGTCCTGCTTCTGAGCGTCGACGTTGCATGCGTACGCTTCGGGGTTCGACAGGCGGTCGACCATCTCGGCCACGGCGGCGCGGCCTGGTGCGTCCTCAGGCAACGCTGCGCCACCGGCGTGCGCCACGCGGCCCGAGGGCTTCAAGAGGACGAGCGGCACGCCGTCCTGCTGCAGGAGCGCGACGCCCGAAAAGGCCTCAAGGTTGCGGCGTTGCCAGTCTGGCGCACCCTCGGGCACGTAAACCATGCGGGTCTGCGCGGCGGAGCCGTTCGCGCTGTGGCAGGTCGCGCAGACGGGCCGGACCGTCTCGCGCCAGACCTTGCGGACGAAGAATGTGTCGCTGTCGACGCACGGCTCGCCCGGCGCAGGCGTGTCGCCGCCGGGGAGGGGGGCGTTTCCGCCGGGCGCGGGCGCGTCTCCGCCGGGCGCAGGCGCGCCGCCGGGCGCAGGCGCGCCGCCGGGCGCAGGCGTATCGCCGCCCGTGACCTCAGCGTCTGGTGTGGGCGCGGGAGACCCGCCGAGCGCGGGGTCATCGGCTGAGCCCGAGCCGCCGCAGCCGACCGCGAACAGGGCGGTCAGGGCGAGGCCGTGAGAGAAACCGAACGAGCGCGACTTCATGCGCGGGACCTCCGTCGGCGAGAGAGCCAGAGTGAGACAAGGGTAACCCCGTAGAGGCCCCAGGACGGAACATTTTGTCGACCGACCTGAGCGCATCCGCCCGCGGCCGCCGCGGCGGCCGCAGGTTCGTCCGCGTCTGCAGCGTCGGTGCCCCCGACATCGGTCTCAGAGCCCGCATCCCCGGTGGGGCCAGCGTCGGCGACCGCTGCAGCGTCCGCTTCTGGACCTACATCCGCGGCGGCTGGCCCGTCCTGCACGGGTTCTGCGTCGGCCGCGGGTTCTGCGTCGGCCGCGGGTTCTGCGTCGGCCGACGGCACCGCCCCGAGCGCGAAGTGAACCTCGAGCGCGTCGGGCGGCAGTGTAACAGAGACACGGGTTTGCGCGCCGGGGCCTACGCCTTCGAGCTCGCCCGCGTCGAGCACACGGTCGCCATTGGCGTCGAGGAATGCGCGCGCCGTGTATGTGCCCGGCTCGAGGCCTGCGAGCGCGTAGGTGCCCTCACCCAGCAGGACCTGCTGCGCGGCCACCATCCCGCCCGCGTCGAGCGCTTGAACGACGATCTCACCATCGACCTCGGGTCCCGTCGTGAGGGTGCCGGTGACCACAAAGACGGGGTCACGCGGCGGCGTCTCGTCGTCGATGAGCGTCACCGCTGCGAGGCTCGCCACGCCAACCGTGTAGCTCGGTGACGGCGCGACAGAGACCTCGAGAACGCGACGTCCGCGGTAGGTCGGGTTGTCGGGGCGCGAGAGCGTAATCCGCCCGCTACTCTGGTTCGCACGCAGCTCGATCCGCGTCGAGAACGGCGTGAAGTCGAGGCCCTGCTCGGCGGTGCCCCCGAGCGCCAGTTCGACGCTGAGCGGCTGAGACAAGTCGCCCCAACGCGAGACGGTCACGAGGGCGGAATCGGGCGTGCCCTCGGTGGCGATGGTGTCGGGCGACGTCACGCTGACGACCGGCAAGCCGGCAGGAAACGGGGACGCGCTGGACATCCGGTCCGCTGGGATCGTCTCCTCGCCCTGCTGCAGGCTCTCCCAGCCCAGCTCGATCAGCGCCCCGCCGGTCTGCTCGAAGTACTCGAGCATCACGGGCACGGGCACGTTCGCCCGCAGCGGCACGCTCGCCTCGTCGACGGTCGGCGCGTGGTTGGTCCAGTTATCGATCACGAGCTGGCCATCGACGAACAGGCGCACGCCGTCGTCCGAGCGCGTCCAGAGGCGGTACACCTCGGTGTAGAGCGGGTTGATGTACCCCGTGTAGCGCGCCGTGAACGAGTTCGGTTCAATCGCAGGGTCAGGGCTGCCCTCAAGGAAGTCGAACGCGACATCGCCGGGCGGAGCCGTGACGGACAGACCCATGAACTCGGGCTCGTTGAAGTAAGCGGCCGAGAGGCCTGGGGCGGCTTGTGCAGCGGCGAGGGCAGGGATCAGCGCGCTGAGCAGCGCGACCCGAGAGACAGTGCTGAGAGCGAGCGGGACACGGCGCATAGACACCTCAGGGCGCGGCGTGGGTGGGGTAGAAGTCGTCGAACGTCAGGCCGGACACGCGAAAGCTGGATGGGTATGCCTCGACCGTGAGGGTGCCATACGTAAACTCGCGCTTCAGGCGCCCGTAGTTGCGGGGCGTCGTCTGGTTCGCCTCCGGGGTGCACGACGCACCGAACGATGCGCCGCCGACCTCGGTCTGGTAAACGGCCCGCAGAGTCGGCTGCGCGTTGAGCGCATCGAGTACGCCCTGCGTCGGTAGACCGTACGTATTGAAGTGCGCACCACAGGTCTCGCTGTCGCCGACCGAGATCGTGGCCACGGTCGGCTGCGTGGCAGCCAAGAAGTTGGGCTGGCTCGAGGCCCCGCTGCCATGGTGGCTCAGATGCAAGACGTCAACCGGCAAACGGTCGACGATGGCCTCGGCGACGGCCTGCTCCATGGGGCGCGTCCCCGACGCGCCGCCCGGGAGGTCACCGAGCGTCAGGTAGCGAAAGCCGCCGTACTCGACGAGCAGGCCGACGCTCTTGTCGTTCTCATCGGGCGTTGGGAACGTCGCGCCGCCCATGACCCGGCCGTTCGAGATCACAACGGTCATCCGAACGTCCTCGTCGGGCAGCGTCAGGACCTCGCCGGGCATGGCGACGCGCCGCACGGCGCCGAAGGCCTTTGTCCACGCGTCCAGATTCGGTGACGGTGTGTCCACCCCACGGTCGAGCGCGACGCGCGGCAGCACGTCGTCCGAGCCCGTAGCGCCGATCTCGGCGTCCTCGTCGACCATCCCGTTCGCATTATCGTCGACGAACTTCTTGCCGGGCGCGCCATCGAGCCCGCGCGCAATCGCAGAGAGGCCGGAGACATGGTCGCCGTCGAAGTGCGTCGCGACCACATAGTCCAGCCGGCCCGCCAGACGCTTGACGAGGCCTGCGAGCACGCGCCCCGAGGCGGTGCGTCCGCCATCCACAAGCACGGCGCCCCCCTTGGGCGTGACGATCAAGGTCGCGTCGCCCTGACCGACGTCGAACGCGAAGATGCGGAGCGGCGGCGCGCGCTCGGTCTGTGCGCGGCAGAAGCCGGAGTCGAAGTCGCACAGCCCAGACGCGCATGCCTCATTCTCGGTGCAGCGCTCAGGAAGCGCGCAGGTGCGCGCAGTCGTGTCGAGGACCTCAAAGCGGACCGGGTGTGCGACATGCGTCGGGGGGTAGTCGCTGCAGTCCTCGCCGCTCGACAGAACATCGAGCCGCAAGTAGCCGTCGCAGACGCCCGCCTTCATCGTGCAGTTCGCTTGGTAGCGCACCGTCGCTTGGCACGTCGCGTTGCCGTAGCTCTGCTGGGCGTAGAAGTAGCGCTCGTCCCCGTTCGCCTCGCCGCTGCCAATGAAGGGCTCGTCGCACCCCGCGCGGGTCTTGTTGTAGAGGGCCACATGGAACGGCTCGTCCGGATTCGCTTGAATCTCAAGGTTGAACGTGAGGCCGCCGAGCAGGCGCTCAAGCAGCGCGCGGTCAGCGTCTGCGGCCTCGACCGTGGCGCGGATTGCGCCCACGGCGTCGGTCGCGGGCGTGACGGCGCCGCTCTGCATCGGGCTGTCGAAGAAGCCGTTCTCGCAGAAGACCTCGCCGTTCTGGAGCTGGCAAATGCCCAGGTCGATCTCGTCCGTGCCAAATGACAGCGACAGCGTCACATTCTGGCCGGCCCGATACAGGAACGAGCCGAGGAACGTCTGCGTCGCGCTGTCGAGCAGATTCAGCGTGTAGGCGCGGTTGCGGACGACGGGCAGCACGAAGCTCCCGTCCGCCGCAACGTCGACGGTCGAGCTGCGGCGGTTGCCACCGAGCGCGACGATCTGCAGCGTGCCCTGCGTGGCATTGAGCGCCGTCTTGAGCGTGCCGCGAACGACCACCGCGTCGTCAGACTCGATCGGGTCGTCGCAGCCCATGAGCGGCAGGCTTGCCAGCGCGAGCAGGGCGGAGAGTGCACAGGAGAGGCGTCGGTTCATGGCGCGCACTGTGCAGGTCGGCTCAGCGGCGTTCAAGTCTCGGAGGTTCGAGAGGACTCGTCGCCGCCGTGCGACCGCGAGGGCAGCGAAGAGCGCTCCCCAGGCCGAGGGCGCAGCGGGTCCGGGTCGCGTGCCGCAGCCTCCGGTCGAGCGCACGCCGCGGTTCAGCGCGTTCGGCGCGGGGGGCGAGGCGTCGACCGACGGCGCGCGCGCATCGGCGCTCGATGGGGCGTCTCGAGCGGGCTCAAGCGTCGCGTCGACCGCGACGTCGAGCATGGCATCGTGGTCCGCGTCTTCGAGGCGTGTCGCTGAGTCGGGCGCGTGCGCGTCGGGTACGCTCGCATCTTCTCGCGGTGCAGGCGGCACAGGGTTGAGTCGAGCGTCGTCCGCGATGCGGAGCGTTGAGCTGTACTTGCGTGCGTCCCAGCCGGCCTCGTCCGTCCATGCGGGGCCGGTGACCGCGTCGCCGAAGCTCAGGCCGAGCGACAGCCAGCATCGCGCCCCCGCGCTCCCCCTGGCGCACACATCAGCCCGGCCGTCTGCGTTCACGTCGGCGAGCCGGATCGATGTGTTGTAGAAGTAAGCGCCCCAGCCCGCGGCGTCCGAGAGCTCGGGACCATCGATGCGCTGCGCAAACGCGCGGCCCGCATAGAGCCAGCAGTAGAAGCGGGCGTTGCCGCGCGCGCACAGGTCCTGGTCGCCGTCGCCGTCCACGTCGCCCACGCGCAGCGTCCCGTAGTTGTCGTGGTCGCTCCAGCCGTTGTCGTTCCGGAACGCGGGGCCGTCAAAGGTCTCGCCAAAGCCTTCACCGGTCGACAGCGCGCAGCGCAGGCCGTCGGGCGTGCGCGCGCAGAGGTCGGCGCGGCGGTCGCCGTCGAGGTCCTCGAAGCGCAGGGTGCTCCACTGGGACACGTCGTCGAACCCGGCGTCGTCGCTCCACGCGGGGCCCTCGATCTCCGGGCCGAAGCCGTCCTCTGTCGCGGGCGCGCACCGGACGCCCACCGCGGCGCGCATGCAGACGTCCGCGCGACCATCACCTGTGAAGTCGCCGAACCTCAGGGTGCCGAAGTGGTCGGGGTCGCCGAAGCCGGCGTCGTCGCTCCACGCGGGCCCGAGCGTCGGCTCGGCCTCGAAGCCTGCGCCGGTCGCCCGGTGGCACCGGACGCCCGCAGCGGTGCGCGCGCAGACGTCGAGCAGGCCGTCGCCGTTGGTGTCGGCGAGGCGGAGCGTCGAGTAGTAGCGCGCGCTGGTCCACCCCGCGTCGTCGCTCCACGCGGGCCCGTCGATGGGCGCGCCAAAGCCGGCCTCGCCCGCTGGCCAACAGCGCACGCCCTCGCCGCCGCGCGCGCACACATCGTCGCGGCCATCGCCCGTGACGTCACCCGTGCGGAACGTCGCGTAGCGCGACGCGACGTCGAAGCCGTGTGCGTCGCCCGTCCCTGGGACCTCCCACAGCCCGCCGAAGCCGCCCTCGGGCAGCGCGAGGACGCAGCGAAAGCCGGCCTCGGCGCGGCCGCAGATGTCCGCGCGCCCGTCGTTGTTCACGTCCGTGCCGCCGGGCGTGGCGAGTACGCCCGCTTGGTCGAGTGCCTCGCCGTAGGTGAAGTCACAGTTCCCCGGGGCCCCCGAGCCGGTCGCCTGTACGGCCAAGTGGTTCGCCACCACGCGCTGGCTGCCGTCCGAGGGGTCGTTGAGCACGCCCCGACCGCGGACATACATCGCCGACGAGCCGCCCCCGTCTAAATTCATCGCGCGCCACGCGCCGAGGCCGTGCATCGTGGTCGCGAGCTCCGCGCAGTTCATGCCCACGCTCGCGTTCGAGCGACCGTCGACGACCAGCATGATCATCGTGCGGCGGTCCTCGGTGAAGCCGATGGCCGTCCGGGGGTGACGGTCCGCGCAGTCACCGCGGCTGAACCGGGGCAGGACCTCGCCGTTGTCCACCAAAATGGGTCGCCCGCCGACCCCCTCGCGCGCCCACGCCGGCGGCGGGCTGAGCAGCGCGCTCGTGGGCGGGTTCAGGAGCGCGCGGTCATCGCCGAACAGCACGTCGCCCGAGCCGCGCAGATCCGCGTGCCAAACTTCGCCACCGCTCATCGCGAAGCCCGTCGGGTTGTAGTCGGCGTAGGTAAAGAAGTCCGCGTTCGTCGCGACCTCGGCGCCCACGCGTTCGGCGAATGACGACACGGTGCGGCGCTTCTCTGCCGCCGCCGTCGCGCGCACGGAGACGCCCCGCGCGCACAGGTCGATCTTGGCCGCGGAGATACGCCAGGGCCTGTCTGTCACGCGCTCGAGCACCCGCACGCCGGTGTGCGGCGTCGTCCACGTATCGCGTGCGGACGCAGCGTGGGCGCTCAAGACGAGCAGGGCCGCGCAGAGTCGTCCGAGCGCGCGCGGCATCTTCACCCGAGCCAGCCGGGGAGCCCGCCTTGCGGGCCGCCGTCAAGCGCCGCGCCGAAGTGTTCGTCGTCGCCGCCAAACGCCCGGAGCGTCGACGTCAACAACTGCTGGGTCGTCGATCGCCACGGCACGTAGTTGCTGCGTGAAATGAACTGCTCAAGCGGCACGGTGAACTCGTTCACGAAGCGCCCGCCCTGAGCTTCGCCGCGAGGTCCGAGCACGCACCCCGAGATGCCATTCGTCCAGTGGCGACCACTCGCGAACTCGGGCAGGTACAGCACCATGGTCGTCTCCGAGAGAGGGCGGCCGTCCGGACCCGGCGTGGCGCGAAGCTTCGACCACAAGAGCGCTAGGCCTTCCATGTACCAGCGGTAGACCCACTCCATGCCCGGCTGGTAGTCGGCGTGCACCACCGCGTGCCAGTTATCCCAAATCTCTGTGTCCACGATCGGGCCGCCGTTGCGCGCCCAGAGCCACGGAAAGGCGTGGTCGTGGGCGTTCAGGAACTCGAGCGTCGCGACGCGCGTCTGGCCGCAAGCGAGCGACGTGACCAAGATGTCGATCATCGCCGGCATCGAGAGGTCATCGTCGTAGCCGAAGTTGTAGCTCGGCGGGGCCTCGAATGTGGGCGAGACGCACGCGCCCGGCCCGCTGAGCAGGCGATTCTCGAGCGCGCGAACCTTCTCCGCGTGGGCGTCGAGCGCGCGGCGTCCCTCGGCGTCCACGCGTGAGCGGGCCTGTGAGAAGAGACCGCGTACGCCGTCGAGCACCGATGCACGCCGCGCTCGGAGCGCGAAGGCCTCCTCCGCCGAGAGGCGCTGGTCGCCGAAGATGCGCGCGATGGCGACGGACGGGTCATTGAACGCATCCACGGGCTCGCCGAGCGCGCGGAACATGAACTCGTTTCGCACGAGACCAAAGCCACGCTCGCCGCCGACGGCGAAGTCGAGCCGCTCGAAGGGGACGTCCGCCGAGAGCCGCTGACCCAAGACTTGCGCGATGTCAGGCCCGCCCGCGGTGATGCGCCCGGCGTCCTGGAACGGGAACGGCCGCCCTGTAAAGAGCGTGAAGTTCGCGTTCTGGTGCGCGTTGCCCACCGAGTTGGACTGCGCCGCCAGGTTGTTGACCCCTGCGTACACGAGGAGTTCATCGCGATAAGGCGCGAGCGGCTCGAGCAAAAACGGGAGTTCAAAGTCACGCTCGCCGCCGGTCGGCACGAACATCGGCAGCACAGTCCCCTGGAGCGGGTGAAAGATCACGAAGCGCTCAGGGCGAGGCGCCGCGCCCTGAGCGCGCGCGGTGCCCGTGCTGAGGAGGGGCGCGAGTAGGGACGTGGCGGCCGTGCCCCCCAGTAACCGCAGCGCGTCTCGGCGAGACATGCGGCTCTCGATGCGGCTCTTCATGGGGCCACCTCCGCGTCCGGTGAGGTCGTCACGTACAGGAAGGCGTCCGTCGCCGCGATGTCGACGAGCAGCGCCCGAATGTCACCGCCCGTCGCCTCGAAGCGCCGCGTGAGCAGGGCGAGCGTGCAGGCGTCCTCGGCGGCCGCGGTTCGGCCGATGGCGTACTCGTACCAGCGCCGCACGTAGCACGCTTGCACCCGCGGCTCTGCGGCGAGGCCTTCGATGAGGTCGGCGGCGTCTGAGAAGACGATCGCGGGGTCGTCGACCACGCCTGCGGGGTCCACCCGATCCCCGTTCGGATAGGCCTCGCGGACCTCACCCACCGCGCCGAAGGCCTCGAAGCCGAGCCCGATGGGGTCGATGCGGAGGTGGCACGTCGAGCAGCTTGGGTCGGTCCAATGCTGCACGAGGCGCTCTCGCACACTCTGGGGCGCGCCGGGTCCTTCGGGGAGCGCCATGTTGACGCCCGGTGGAGGCGAGAGCGACTCGCAGAGCATCTGTTTGAGCACGAACGCGCCGCGGCGCACCGGCGACGACGTTGCCGCGTAGGCGTGCGCGGCCAAGAACGCCGCGCGCGTGAGAACACCCGGCCGATCCGGTCCAAGGTCGACGCGCGTGAAGCCCGGGCCGTCGACCGCAACACCATACAGCGCGCCCAAGTCCGGCGTGAGCCACGACCGTGTATCGCTCATGAGCGTGCTGAAGCGCGCGTCGCCGTTCCACACGATCTCGGTCGTGAAGAGGTCGACCTCGGTCTTGAGCTGGTCGATGAGCTCGGGTCCCCACAGCGGGAAGCGCTCAGGGTCTTTCGCCACACGGTCCAGCAGGCCCAAGTGCAGCCAGTCGCGATGAAAGCGCGCCACCATCTCGCTCACACCGCGCTCATCAAGCAGCGCGGCGGCAGCGGCGTGCACCTCGGCGCGCTCGGTCAGGCCGCCCGCAGCAGCGAGCGCTCGCAGGCCGGGTGAGGGTGGCGCGTTTGTCAGGAAGTACGCGAGGCGCGCGGCCACGGTCGCAGGGCTCGACACGCGGCTCTCTCCCGGCGCGAGCCCCGCAGCGTCGGGGTCGAGATAGAGGAACTGGGGCGACTGGAGCAGGACCTCCAAGCCAAAGCGCGCGGCTTCATCTGTGGGCAAGCCCGTCTCGGCGAGGGCGGCGACGAGGGCGGCTTCGGCGGGCTCAAGAGGGCGTCGAAAGAGCGCGTCTGCGGTCGCGTTCAGGAAGCGGCGCACACAGCTCGCCTCGGTCTCGCCCTGAACGCAGCGCAGGCGCTGCGCGAGGTCGACGTCCCCGGCCACGCTCTCGGCCGCCAGCATGAGCGACTCGACGCCGGGGGACGACATCACGTTGTTCACCGCGAAGGTGTGAAAGCTCTCGCCTGCGGGGCTGGTCGGCAGGTCCGCGAGGTCGGGCTCCACCCCGAGGACATCGCGCACCGTGTTCGCGTATTGCGAGTCTGTCAGGCGGCGCAGCGGCGCGGCGCCCGCATGCGGCCCCGCCAGACGGCACAGGTCGACGGGGGGGGGCTCAGGCGGCCCCACGCCGGCGTCTGCGCTCGATGCGTCGCACGCGTCCGCGGGCGAGGCAAGGCGGGCGATGACCTCGCGGAAGACCGCCGCTGACGCGCTCTCTGGCGCGAACCGGCGCCCGCCGCCATGAGGGATCGCCGCTGTGGGCTTCTCGATGAGCAGACGCGCGCCATCCGGTGTGTCTTGCACCAGTGCGCGGAGCACCTCGAAGTTGCGCGCGTCTGCATCGGGTGAGCCGAAGCGCTCGAGCACGAGTCGGGTGCTGCCCGCGATCCCCCCCTGCGTGTGGCAGAGCGCGCACGCGGGCGCGGCGGGGTTCGGGGCATCAACCAGAGGCCCCAGGGTGTTGCGGACAAAGTCGCGGTCGGTCACGCACGCTGACGCATCCGGCGTTGGCGGCGCGGCATCAGCCACAGCGGCGTCAGCCGCAGCGGCATCAGCCACAGCGGCATCAGCCACTGCGGCGTCCGCGACCGGCGACGCCGCGTCGGCGACGGGCGGCGCCGCGCACGCCCCATCCCCGGGCTCCAGAATCCGCGCGATCAGCGCCCGAAAGTGCCCTTCGTCCAGGCTGTCCGGGGCGAAGCGCTGCCCGCCGCCATGCGGCGCACGGCCCGATGGCTTGTCGACCAGCAGCGCAGGCGCGTCGGCGTGGGCGGTGACGAAGGCCTCAAGAGTCGCGAGGTCCGCCGCATCCGGCGACGCGGCCCCCGCAAACACGAGGCGTGACGCGAACGCCGGCCCCTCGGGGACGTGGCAGAGCTTGCACGCGGGCGTGGTAAAGTCGGTCGAGACGATGCGGGGCGCGATGGCCCGCTCGAAGAAGTCCAAGTCCGACTCGCACGGCGCCGAGGCGTCCTCTCGCGGCGCAGCGTCTGCAAGCGGCGCGGCGTCTGGAACCGGCGGTGTAGCGTCTGCGAGCGGTGTGGCGTCTGCGAGCGGTGTGGCGTCCGAGAGTGGCGAGGCGTCCCTCTCAGGCCGCGCATCGGGGGACACCACCGCGTCGGGGGCGGTGCTCGAATCACCCGCCTCGGCGTCGGCGACCGGCGCGACATCAGCGGCCTCAGCGTTCGGCTCGCTCGGACCGCCGCACGCGGTGAGCGCTGCGCCCACCCAAGCAGCGATGAGCCATCGTCTCTGTCTGCGTCTGCTCACGGCTCACCTCCTGCCATCACCCCGCCGAGATAGCCCGGCCCAGGGCTCGCGGCCAAGACCTCGCGCCAGGTCAGGCCAGCGTCCGTTGACCGCCAGATGGCGTTCCCACGCACGCCCATCACGAGCCGGCCCGCGCCTGCCAGCGGCGACACGTTCGCAGCGCCCAAGAGCGCCCAAGAGAAGCCATCTACGCTCGTGTAGAGCGACGCGCCGTTTCCGATAAGGAACCGCCCGCCCACATGCAGCACGCGCCCGCCGAAGCTGCTCGCACCCACCTGTTGGTGGACCCAAGACGCGCCGTGGTCGGTGCTCGTCGCGACCCAACCACTCCCCCCGATGGCGACGAAGGTGGGCGTCCCGTCGAGCGTGTATGCGAAGCCGATGCTGCCGAGCCCGAGCCCCGCCGTCGCGGTCTCTACGACCCAGCCTTGGCCGTCATAGGTCGTTGACGTGCGCCCTGCGCCGACCGCGACGAACGCGCCGTCCCCATACGCGACGTCACGCAGGTGCGACCCGAAGTCGGTGTGCGTGTGCGTCCACGTCACGCCGTCAGGGCTGGTCGCGATCGCCCCCGCACCGCCGGCAGCCAAGTACATCTCCGGGCTGGCCGCGCAGCCGCCGATCCACCCGCCGCCGTCGTCCCCCGGCGTCCAGGTCAGACCATCCGCACTCTGCCACGACGCGCGCACGTCGTTGCCGCCGACGGTCACGAAGCCGTGGGGGCCCCAGCAGCCGCCGCGCTGGAGCGTGTTATCGTGGTCGTTGTCGCTCTCCCAGCCGTTCACGGGATAGGTCACGCCCGCGTCCGTCGTGAGGGTCACGCGGCGGCCCGGGCCATAAAGCAGCACAGGCCTGGGTGGATCGACCACCACCGAGAGCGGACGCGAGAGTGGACCGCCCGAGGTGTGGGGCAAGCGCAACGTCGCCTGAGACACGCCGCTCTCACCCGGCGTAAAGCGCACGCTCAAGGTGGTCTGGCCCCCGGCTTCGAGCCGCGCCGCGGGAAACGCCGCGATGTGCCAGCCCTCGCCGACGAGCCAGCGCGCAGGGTCGCCCAAGAAGAAGACATCCTCAGCACACCGACTCTCGAGCGTCAGTTCGAAGCGCCGCTCGGCGGACCACGCGGGCACGTGGCCCAGGGGCTGGTCACCCGCCTCCGTGAGCTCGACCTCGCCCAAACGCAGCCCTATCGCACCTGTGCATGCAGGTGGGGCGACCTCGGGCGGCGGCGCGACGGGCTCGGGCGCGAACTCTTCCGGGGGCGGAGGTCTCGGCGCGCCCTCGATGGCGACCGAGGACACGCTCACGTTATCGGGCAGCTGAGCCACCCACTCCCAGACCTCGCCGTCGCGCGTCCGCATGATGTGGCGCGTCCGGTAGTTCCTGAACGCGAACAGCCAGCCCGCGTGCGTCCCGAGCAGGCGGAGCCCGTTGGTCTCCTCGCGCCGCGCGGGAAACGAGAACGTCTCACCGTCGTCCGACACCGCGATGCTCGCGCCGCAGACGCCCTGGTTCCCCGAGTTGCCCGCCAGCAGCCAGCGGCCCGCCACATGGCCTACGCTGTAGACGGACGCGTACTGTGATGCGCACAGCTCCGACTCGCGCCAGGTCTCGCCGTGGTCCGTCGAGACGCTGACGATCCACCGTTCGTTTCCACCGGCGGCGACGACGCGCCCGTCCGCGGAAACGACGCCGTTGAGCCACTGCGCGCTCGGGTGCGGCGCCAAGTCTGTGAGCGAGACGCCATCTGTCGTGATCGCGCGTCGACCGCCACGGCCGACAACGAAGATGCGCTCTCCATCGAACGCCATGCCCTGAATCATGCCGCCGTAGCGCGTGGCCTCATGGACGACGACATCGCCCCGGATTGACCAGGTCAGGACGTCGCCGCGCGAGCACACGAAGCGTCCGAATGCGTAGGTGCAGAAGTCCGATCGAAATGTGGGGTTCGCAACCGAGGGCGTCCAGACCACGCCGTCGGGGCTCGTCTCGTAGAGCCCAGGCGAGCCCCAGTCCGTGCCGTCGCGGTGCGCTCGAAAGAACCTGCCCGCGCCCCAGGTCGTGGGGCCCATGGTTCGGGCCACGTCGCCTCGCGGAGCGGTCGTCGTCAGCGTTTGGCCGTAGTTGTCGCTCACCAGCGTGTAGCCGTTGTCTCCGGAAAAGACGAGGCGCAGCGGCGGCGCGATGGCGGCGTGCAGACCGACCTCAAACTGCGTCTCGAGGGCAGCGTCAGGCACCCTGAGCACGGCGCGACGGTGGCCACCCGCCTCGGCGCTCACCGGATCCGCGACCACGCGGAGCGTGACGGGCACTTCGGGGACAAGCTCGGTCGGCGGCGGGGACGCCCAGCGGAAGAATGGGTCATCGAGCCAGGCCGCAGGGTCGTCGGCGGTGTCCAGCGGCTCTGCCCCGCGCCACACGACGCTCAATTCGAAGACCTCGGGTGCTGAGAGGCCTGCTGGACCCGTTACGCGGTCGAGCGCCTCGCCCCAGGCCAACAGGTGGCCGTCGGCGAGCACGCTCAATCGACCGCCGCTCGCGCCGGCGGCATCCGGCCAGACCTCGTAGTCGGGCAGGTCCGGCCATACGGTGGCGTCGACGGGCGGGGCGGCGTCGGGCTCAACCGGGGCGGCGTCGGGCTCAACCGGGGCGGCGTCGGGCTCAACCGGCGCGGCATCGGGCTCAACCGGGGCGGCGTCGGGCTCAACCGGCGCGGCATCGGGCTCAACCAGAGCGGCATCGGGCTCAACCGGCGCAGCGTCGGGCGCAACCGGGGCGGCATCGGGCTCAACCGGGGCGGCGTCGGGCGCAACCGGGGCGGCGTCGGGCGCAACCGGGGCGGCGTCGGGCGCAACCGGGGCGGCGTCGGGTGCAACCGGGGCGGCGTCGGGCGCAACCGGGGCGGCGTCAGGCGCAACCGGCGCGGCGTCGAAGACCAGCGGCTCTCGCTTCGGCGCGCACCCTGCCGCCAGCGCCGCGACGAGCCAGATTCGACCTCGGTTTCGCATCGCGCCTCCGTGCTTCGCATGGTCGGTCGATGGAGAGTCTCGGTCAAGGCATGGGTGCTTGTGAACGCATGACTTGCGTCAACGCTCGCGCTAGGCTGAGGCTTCACCCACGAGGAGGCCGCCATGGCGTCGGGTTGGGCCCCGGAGGGGGCGGTGCAAGACCAAGTCGATGCGAGCGTCGAGGGTGAGATCGCGCGGGCACGAAGCCGCTTGGCTCGAGGCCCGAGCCTCAGCGAGTGCGAGGCCTGCGACACGCCCATTCCAGAGGCGCGTCGAAGCGCGCTGCCCGGCGTGCGCCGGTGTGTGCCGTGCCAATCCGAGCGGGACGCGCAAGACCGCACGCACGCGCTCTACAACCGCCGTGGCAGCAAGGACAGCCAGCTTCGATAGCGGCGCACGGCCGAACCAAAAAAGAGGACCCGGCGCGGCGGCAACGGGGAGAGTTTTCCGCGCCGGGTCCAAGCGACCGTGCTTTGCGGCTGCATTGCTCGTGCCAACGCTCAGCCGTGGCCCAACGCGGCGTTGATGCCGCTCGTCGTGCCAAGCGCTCAAGTCACTGTCGTGTCTGCTTGGCACCTGAGCCTCGTCCGCGCACACTCTGTGCGCCGCGCCTCGAGCGGCCGAGGAGGAAGAGAGATGCGCGTGTTGGTCACGGGCGGCGCCGGGTTCATCGGTTCACACCTCGTCGACGCGCTCGTGGCGCGCGGCGACGACGTCGTCGTCTTGGATGACCTCTCCACGGGGCGTCGAGAGAACTTGGCGACGGCTGGTGACAAGGCCCAGCTCATCGTCGGAAGCGTGACGGATCCAAACGCAGTGCGCGCCGCCGCTGCGGGGTGCGCACTGGTCTACCATCAAGCGGCCGTGGCCTCGGTGCAGCGCACGGTCGAGGCACCCGCTGATACCCAGCGCGTCAACCTGGGCGGCACGCTGAACGTCCTCGAGGCGGCGCGGGCAGAGGGCGTTCGGCGCGTGGTTTTTGCCGGTAGCGCCGCCGTATTCGGCGACAGCGACGCCCTCCCGCTCGTCGAGTCGGCGCAGCCGCGCCCGATGAGCCCCTACGCCCTCGAGAAGCTCGCCAGCGAGCAGTACGTCGCCGTCTGGGCCAGCCTCTATGGCCTCGAGACCGTGACCCTGCGCTATTTCAACGTGTTCGGCCCACGCCAGGACCCAAGCAGCCCCTACTCCGGCGTGATCAGCATCTTCGTCGACCGCCTCTTGAGCGGGCGCGCGCCGACCATCTTCGGCGACGGCGAGCAGACCCGTGACTTCGTCTACGTCGAGGACGTTGTCCGCGCGAACCTGCTCGCGGGCCTCGCTCCAGGCGCCTCAGGCCAGGTTTTCAACGTCGCGCGCGGGGAGTCGACGACGCTGCGCGCAGTCTACGACGCTCTGGGCCATGCGACGGGGGTGAACGTGGCGCCCCACTTCGCAGAGTCGCGCGCCGGCGACATTCGGCACTCGCGCGCCGACATTGGACGTGCGCGCTCGATCTTGGGCTTCGAGCCTCAGGTGCACGTCGCCGAAGGGCTCGCGCGCCTTGTCGCCGCGGCGCGCCAGAGCGGCTGATGCCTTAGGGCGTCGAGCCGCCCGAAGAGCCGGTCGACGGGGTCGTCGTGCTCGTCGTCGTGCTGGTCGTCGCGCTCGGCGTGCTGGTGTCGCTGCTCTTTGCCGGAGTCCCTGCGCCGCCGCTGGAGCCATAGCCCTGCGCGTACCAGCCACCGCCCTTCAGGTGAAAGGCGGTCCGGCTGATCAGCTTCTTGGGGTTCGCTTGGCCACACTTGGGGCAAGCGGCGGGCGGGGCGTCGTCGACCTTCGCCCAGACCTCAAGCACGTGACCGCACGACTCACACCCATATTCGTAGATCGGCATGGCGCTCCTCCGTTTCGCGGCGGTTGATATGCACGCGGCCAGAGCGTGTCAAGGCCGCGTGGATTTGGAGCCCGGGGGTCCCTCGCGTATCGTGGTCCGCATGAGCGGTCAGACCCCGGCCCCCCTGTTTGAGCGCACGCCTGCCGCCCTGCCAGGGGGCGCTTATCGGGCGAACCTCTATGTCTACGACCCCTTCGGACGGGTCGACTGGTACGCCTTGCCGCCCAGTAGCTTCGTCGGGGACCGCTACTTCACCATCGGTCGCGGCACAGACTGTGACATCGCTCTCCAAGACGGGAGCGTCTCGTCGCATCACGCCGTGCTCGCACTCGAGAAGGGCGCGCTGTGCCTCCGAGACCTGGGCAGCACGAACGGCGTGCTCCTGAACGAGCTGCGCGTCCAAGCTGCGACCCTAGAGCATGGCGACGTCGTCCGGATCGGCGCGACGGACCTGCGCTACCTCCTCAGCTTCAAGGCGGGTCCGATCCAGCTCGTCCTCGAGTTCACCGAGGGTCCGAACGCCGGCCGAACGGTGGCAACCTTCGGATCGTCGACGACCATAGGGCGCCTCAATTGCGCCGTGAATCTGAGTGGCGTCGGGGTCGCGCCGCAGCACGTGCGTGTCGACGCCTACGGTGAGTCTCTCCTCTACGTCGTTGCGCTGCGTCGCGAGAATGAGGCGTGGCTGAACGGTGAGCGTGTCGTCGGCGTACAGGCGGCGCGCGACGGCGATACACTCCGCGTCGGTGAGCACTCCATGCGCCTCCGCGCCCGTCCCTCGGAGTCTGCCTTTGCGGAGATTCCTGAGGGCCTCGGGACGCTCGACTTCAGTGCACCCGAACTGCAGGGCGAGGCCGGGGCTGCTGCGCCTCAGGTCTACGTGTCCAGCGAGGCGCAGCGACGCCTCGACGCCGCGCACCTCGAGGGACTTCGGGGCGGAGACCGCACCGCGCTCGAGCTCAGAGGGCTCGATGCAGTCGACGCGGCGTCGCTCGACGAGCCCACCTTTGTCGCGTCTTCACGCCGCGCAACGGTGACGCCGCCCCGGATTTCGCGCGCCGCTCACCCCCCGCTGCCTGGCGCTCGAGGGGGTACACGAAGCGCCGCATGGGATGCGATCCCCAGCCTGCCCGTAAGCTCTCCTGCCTCGCAGCAGGTCCAGCGGCGGTTCTTGGTGCTGTGGGTCGCGCTTCTGGTCACGGTCGTTTTTGGGATTGCTGTCCTCACGCTGCGTTTGGCCTCTGTGCGCCGCACTGTTCCGCTCGTGGGGCAGGTCGAGGCCGCGTCTACCCTGCCTGTGGCCGCGGGGGCTGCGGGCGTCCTCGACGCGGTTTTCGTCAAGGCGGGAGACCGTGTGGCCGCCGGTGACGCCCTCTTTCGACTCATCGATCCGGCGGTCCGCGCCCAAATCGCCGCGCTGAACGTCGATATCGAGGCGCTCCAGCAGCGTGCGCCGCGGCCCGTGGTGGTGCCGGCGTCTCGGAACAAGTTGGACGAGGGCGCGCGCGCGGCTGCCAGCGCTGAACTCAAGGCCGCTCAGGCAGCAACGGCAGCGGCGGCCGAGGCCTTTGACCGACGAGAGGGCAGCGCATCGGCGCTCGAGGCGGCGAAGCAGCGCTTCGAGCGAGCGCAGGCCGCGTCCACCGCCCTCGCGGCCATTGAACCCGAGATCGTTCCGGCGCGAGTGGTCCATGGGTCGACCAAGCTCGAAGACGTCGCCCGCATCGCCGAGCTCCTGCGCCTCCGCAACGTCGCCGAGGCCAAGCTCCAGCGCACGGTGGTCGCTCCGCGCGCGGGGCTTGTGACGCACGCGGCGAGCTCATTCCCCCAGCTCGGCGCCGCGGTCACGGCGGACAGCCCCCTCCTCTCGCTCGTCGACACAGGGACGGTGCGCGTTCGGGTGAGCGTCTCGCGGGCGCAGCTTGAGCAGGTCGGTCCGACGCCGCACGCGACGCTCGTGATTGACGACGGCTCTCCCGCGCGACGGAGCCTCCGACTCGAGCCGCGTGGCGCCGCGCAGGTCGTAGGGCAAGGAGCGGTTGAGCTGGAGGGCCGCGTTGACAATTCGGCGGGCGCGTTGGTGATCGGCCAAGGCGTGCGGCTTGAGGTCGAGGCAGCGCCGGTCGACGGGCTGACCTGGCTCATCGGGGATGGGCGCTGACAACGATTCCGCCCACGACGGCGCAGCCGCGGTGGGCGGGCGCGGTCGTCCTCTCGGGCGGGCGCGGCCGACGACTCGGCGCCGACAAGCGCCGCCTGCGGCACGCTGAGGGCGAGAGCGTCCTCGGGCGTCTCGTGACGACGCTGCGTGGCGCTTGGGCCGAGGTACGCTTGGTCGGGGGAGGGCCGCTGGTCGATGACATGCCGGCGTGCGTCGTCACGCCCGACCTGTGGCCCGCGCTCGGCGCGCCCGGCGCTGTCCGCACCGCGCTGGTCACGAGCGCGCCCGGCTGGGTCGCGGTCTATGCGCTGGATCTCCCGGGCGTGGGGGTCGCCGAGGTCGAAGCGCTCGTGCGCGCCGTCGACCGCGCAGAGCGTGAGGCGCCGTGGGCACGCGTCGTCGCGCCCTTCGCGCGCGGTCGCGGGCAGCCGCTTGCGGCCGCGTGGCATACGACGGCGCTGGCGGCTTGGCCGGCGCCGATAGACGTTGACGGCCGCGCACCCTCTCTTCACGCGTGGTCGTGCGCGGCGGGCGCTTCGTGGTTTCTGACGCCCCGAGAGGCCGCGCTGGATGATGTCGACGAGCCCGCTGACCTCGTGGCCGCGGGCCTGACGATGGGTGAGTGCGATTAGGGCGGCGCGGCGACGACCCACGCGGAGCGCGCCGCCGCGACCAGCAGCGCGGCGATGATCACGCGGCGCAACGCCTCCGCGCCGATGCGTGATGCGGCGCGTGCGCCGAGCCACGCTCCGCCGACAGTCCCCAGCGCGAGGAGCGCACCGCGCGGCAGGTCGATCTGTCCCGTTGCCCCAAAAACCGCGAGCGCGACGAGCGTGAACGCGCCCGTGAGCAGCGTCTTCGCGGCGTTGCTCTGCGCCAGATCGAGCCCGAGCGCACGCACGATCACCAGCAGGAGCGGGATGCCGACGCCGGCCTGAAAGAGACCCCCGTAGACCCCGACACCGAAGAAGAGGCCCATCGTCCCGAGGCGCGCGGTCGCTGGGGCGCGCGCCGTCGCCGGTGCAGGCTGCAGCCACCCGGGCCGCGCCGCGAGAAGCGCGGCGAGCGCCACGAAGAGCGCGCCGAAGCCGACATGCAGCGCGATAGCGGTCAGGTGCGCCGCCGCGAGCGCGCCGAGCACGCCGCCGAGCACCGCAGGCGGCATGACCGCGAGGGTGGCGCGCCACGGGCGAACGCCTTGCCGGTGGAATGATGCCGTGCCCGAGACGACCTGCGCCAGCACCGCGACGCGGTTCGTCCCGTTCGCCGTGTGGACATCGAGCCCCGACAGCATCAGGACTGGCAGCGTCAGCGCTGAGCCTGCGCCGGCGACCACGTTCACAAAGCCGGCACCGAAGCCACCGGCGATGAGCAGCGCGGCGTGGAACGCCGAGACTGGGCCCGCGTCAGGCACGCCGAGCGCCGCGCTCAGGGCTTCTCGACGTACATCTCGTTGAGCTTCAGCACAACGCCCGTCGCGCCGACGTCGACCGCGTCCGGCACCGCGCCGACGACGTCCCCCTTCATCTTCGTCATGGCGTCACCGTCGTAGTCGACGCGCGCCTTCACACGCACGCGGCCCGCGAGCTGCGCCCCCGGCATCATCACGTCCTTGGCTGAGATCTCGAAGTCCATGGGGAACATGTCCGCGCCCATGACGGGGATCTTCTTCGAGGCCAGCAGCGCGCCGTCCTGACCGTTATTGTCCTGACGCACGATCAAGAAGAGCGCGCCGCCCGCCTTGATGTCGGCTGTCCGCGCGGGGTCAAGCTCGATCGTTCCACTGAGCGAGCCGCCGCCCGCGGGCGCAGCCACAGCCGCACCACTGCCGTCGATCGGCGGGTGCCCCGGCGGCAGTCCCTGCGCGCCGTTCATCGTGGCGCCGGACGGTTGCGAGCCCGCGCCTTCGCCGCCCATGACCTTGGCGGCCTGAGTCGGGGCAACGGCCGGCTCGCCCTTGGGGTTCACCGAGCCATAGCCAGGGGCCTGCGCGGCCTCTTCGGGCTTGCTGCAGCCCGCAAAGCCAACGGTCAGGGTCAAGGTCGAAAGGGTCAAGGTCGCCAGAGCGTTCCGCTTCATCGTCGTCTCCTCGATGGTGTCGTTCAGTCGTCGTTGCGTGAGACCCGCGCCCGCAGACGCGCGAGCCGCTCGTCATCTTCGGCAGAGCGCGCTTCGTCCTCGACGGGCGCTGCGTCCTTGGCGCTGCGCCAGCGCAGCGTGATCGCGATGAGTAGGCCGAGGCCCACGAGCACGGGCAGCAGCGGCCCGAGCACCGTGTACCAGGGCTGAGGCGGGTTCCGCAGATCGTTGCCGTAGCGCTGTTGAAGGTCGCTCAGGATGGCGTCTTCGTTCTCGCCCGCGAGCAGGCGGTCGCGGATCTCTTGGCGCGCCGTGAAAGCTTGCCCGCTCGTGCAGGTCTTCAGGGTTTTGCCGGGGCAGAAGGGGCTCCGCAGCTCGTCCCCCAGCTCGTTCGCGCGCTGCGAGGCCGCAACGACCCGCGGGTCCTCGGGCGACGACGCCGGGGCTTGCGCTCGCGCCGCCGTGGCCGACAAGAGCATCAGCGCGAAGAGCGCGGCGATCAGTCGAGGGTAAAGGGCACGCATCTTGGGCGCGGAGAGTAACAGACTTTCGCGCCAGCGTCAGGCCACGCTGCGCGTGTCGTCGGGTCGTGGCAAAGTGGAAGGAGAGGGTGCAGTCGGCAGGAGCATTATGGCGGTCGGGAGCGTTGGGTCGGTCGCGGTGGTCGGGGCGGGGATCGCGGGGCTGGCCTGTGCGGCGGCGCTCCAAGCGGGGGGAGCGCGCGTGGTCGTCTTCGACAAGGCTCGCGGGCCGGGAGGCCGCATGTCCACGCGACGGCTCGACACCGACCGGGCGCAGACGTGGGACCACGGCGCTCAGTTCTTCACCGCGCGGGACCCGGCGTTCGCCGCGCAGGTCGCTGCGTGGGTGACCGCCGGCGTCGTCGCTTCGTGGGCGGGGCGCGTCGTTCGATGGGGGCACGCGCCCGAGCCAGAGCCCTCTCCAGGGGGACGCTTCGTCGGCATCCCCGGCATGAGCGGCGCGCTCGCGTCGCTCGCGGCAGGGTTGGACCTACGCCTGCAGACCCGGGTCGAGCAGGTCGAGCGCGTCGCCCAAGGGTTCCGGCTCAACGACGACCAGGGCAACCCGCTCGGGGTCTTCGAGCACGTCGCTCTCGCTGTGCCTGGGCCTCAAGCTGTACCGCTCGCGCAGGCCTCGACAGGCGTGACCGCGGCCGTGGCCTCTCTGGCATACGCGCCTTGCTGGGCCGTGATGGTCGCCTTCGATTCCCCGGTCGCCGCGGACTTCGACGCAGCGTTCGTCGAAGAGCGCCGCGGCTCTCCGCTCGGCTTCATCGCCCGCGATTCGACAAAGCCGGGTCGCGCGTCCGGCGAACGCTGGGTGCTGCACGCCGGACCCGCATGGTCTGCCGCGCACCTCGAAGACCCAGCCGAGGCCGTCGGTCCCGCGCTCCTCGAAGCGCTCGAACAGATCATCGGCGCGGCCGTGCCGAGTGTGCTCTCCCTGAGCGCTCATCGCTGGCGCTACGCGCTCCCGACGTCGCTGCATGCGGCGCGGTGCGTCCACGACGACGGCGTGCGGCTCGGCGCATGTGGCGACGCCTTCAACGGCGCTCGCGTCGAGGGCGCTTGGCTCTCCGGTCGCGCGCTCGCCGAGGTCATGCTCAGCGCGTGAGCGTGGCCTCGGTCGCGAGGTTGTCTGCGACCAGCTTCGCCAGCGCATAGACAGTCATCTGCGGGTTCACGAGGATCGAGGTCGGGAAAAGGCTGGCGTCTGCGACGTAGAGGCCCTCGACCGCGCGCACTCGGCCGTCCGCGTTGACCACCGACGTCGCCGGGTCTGTGCCCATTCGACAGGTGCCCTGCGGGTGGTACGAGATCATCTTGACGCTGTTCGGCTCTGCGGGGATCGACGCGAGCACCCCGTCAAGGTCAGCCTCGCGCGTCACCCGGCCGGGGCTATGGAGCGGCAGGTAGACGTCCGTCGCGCCCGCAGCAAAGTAGATGCGGGCCGCTGCGCGCATCGCGGCCGTCATGCGCGCCCGATCGGGCGCCGACAGTCGGTACTCGATGCGCTTCTCGCCGCCCTCGGTGAACACGCGGCCCACGTTCTCGTCGTGGATCAGGCAGGCCACGCTCGCCAAGCGTCGGTAGTCCCGCAGCGCATCAACCAAGTCCGGCCCCGCGCCCGGCAGCATCATGGACATCGTCTCCGGCGAGGCCATGCCGCCCTCGAGCAGGAACCCGCCGCGCTCGTCCTCGTCGAACTCGTGGCAGGCGACGCCGACCGTCGCGCCGCGCCAGGCGTCGAGCACCTCGGGAAAGCGCCCGACGACCAGCGCGCTCGGGTGCAGGGCGAGGTGCGCGCCGACGTGACCCCCTGGGTCGGGGACGTCGCTGCGCTGCAGCAAGAGCGGCGTCTGAACGGCCCCCGCGCACACCACCACGCGCTCCGCGTCGACCACGACGCGGGCCACCGCCTCGCCGCGTCCGCCTCGGCGCATCACGCCCTCGATCCCCACAGCACGCCCGCCCTCGAGGCGAATCCGCTCCACCTGCGTCTCCGCGACGATCCGCGCGCCCTTCGCGACGGCCCAGGGCAAGTGCGTCACCAGCGCCGACTGCTTGCGGTCGGACGCGCAGCCGTGAAAGCAGAAGCCGGTCAGGGCGCAGTCTTTGACATTCCGCGCGACCGGCTTGTGGTGCCAGCCCAGACGATCACAGCCCCGGGCGATGACAGCGCTGTTCACGTTGACTTCGTGCGGTGCGTTCGTGTGCACGGCGAGTCTGCGCTCCATGAGCGCGTAGGCCTCTCCGAGGCGCGCCTCGGTCAGCGAGGCGAGCCCGTGCTCCGTTTGCCAGCGCGCCAGTACCCGCGGCGGCATGCGAAAGCACACGGCGCCGTTCACGACGGTCGAGCCGCCGACGCAGCGCCCCTGCAGCACCAAGATGTCGCCGTCCGTATTCGCCTGGCCGCCTGCGTCCTGATAGACGCGCTCGAACATCGAGTCGAGCGTCTCGGTGAAGTCCGTCGACGACACGTGCGCGCCCGCCTCGACGACCACGACCGCGAGGCCGCGACAGGCGAGCTCGTAGGCCACGACGCCGCCGCCGCCACCCGAACCCACGACGACGACGTCCGCTTTGAGGCGCACCTCGGGCCCCTGGGCCGTTGAGCTGTCGAGGACGCTGAGCATCTTAGGCCTCGGGGAGCGGCGCGGCGCCGAGCCGCGGGATCTGGGCGCGGGCCGTGATTGGGCCGTCATAGCCGATGGGCGCCCACGCGCGGGCGTCAGACCAATAAGCGATGCTGACGACCTGCTTGAGCGCGCCGAACACTTGTCGCTGCAGCGCGTTTCCGCTCGCCCAGAGAGCGACGTAGGCCGCCTGGGCCTCGGCGTCTAGATTCAGGAAACGAGTGCCGTGCGCGCCCACGACGACCGCGCCGACGTCGAAGACGCGGATCGCGGTGAGCAGGTCGGTGCGCAGCGCGGGTGTCAGTCGACCGACCACGCGCTCAAGGTTCTCGACGAAGGGCAGCGCCGACACCGGCGTGAGCGGGGTGCCCTCGAGCGGCCAGAGCGCCCCCGCGAACGCGACCAGAGCGGCCCTGGCCTC
>Ga0164295_10000417_pt1 | contig 36633 bp, 26 predicted proteins | sample GEODES006metaG_FD_111798 | JGI IMG/M metagenome (GOLD analysis project Ga0164295, IMG submission 111798) | Oligotrophic lake water microbial communities from Sparkling Lake, Wisconsin, USA - GEODES006 metaG | ecosystem: Environmental > Aquatic > Freshwater > Lake | place: USA: Sparkling Lake... | reverse complement strand
GTCCTCACACATCCCTGGGCTGGATGACGCCCGCCGAATTTGCTTCATTGGCCGGGGTTAACCCCGGCCAATGAAGTCCGGAGGCTCACCTTCAGACTGGAGGAGATTCCGGGGGACCCTCAATTCGCTTCACGGCCAGCCCCAAAAGAGTCCCCTCCCCGCCCTGCCAACGAAATCCCGAAGGCGGGGCGTCAGAGGCGGGCGCCAATCGAAACACTGCCGATCATGGGGCGCATCGTCGACGGCGGCCTGGTGGTGCCGCCGAGGGCGCGCTGATGATCCGCCAGAGCAATCTCTGCCTGATCCATGACCAGAGCCATGCCCGGCTTGCCAAGCGCGAGGCCGAACTGATCGACTGGCGAGGTTGCTGCCGGCCAATGGGGCCGCAGAATGTGGCCGTCAGCAGGATCCTGCACACGATCCGCGATGGTCGCCTAGTGCTGACGGGACGCCCTCCGGCGGACATGCGGAAACCCAGCAAGTCGGTCGGCTGAAGCACAAAACTACCCCCCGGTTGCTTAGCACAGCGATGTTCACCCCGCCCCTTTCGCGCGGCCGCCTCTTGCCGCCTGCCTCAACGAAGTCTCATTTCAACTCAGTCCTCTCGCTACGGCTGATCGCAGTTTGGGCGGTCAAATCACGCGGCTGGCAGCAGACGAAGCGCGGTATCAATTGCCTCGAGGCTTTGAAGATGCGGGAGTTTGCGGCGGCTCGCCACCCGGACGCCTTCATTCACCAGCATGAGGTAGGCGGCGTATTCGGCGGCGCGTGCCGGAGTATAGCCAGCGTCGCGCAGACAATCTTCGAACAGTGCCTGCAATTTGGCCAGCCAAGCGCTGGCCGCGACGGCAAGTTCGTCGTCTACGCCTGCGAGTTCGATGACGGTGTTGACTGCCATGCACCCGAAGCCCGCTTTCGATCCTTCACTGTGGTTCAGGCTGTGTTCCAGGAAATACCTTAGTGCATCCATCGGCGGGTATTTGTCCCTCGTCTTCTGGACGATGGCAGCGGTTCGCTCCGCGAAAAGATCAAGGCACTCGAGGTACAGGCTCCGCTTATCTCCGAACGCTGCGTAGAAACTGCCGCGGCCAATCTTCATTTCGTCCAGAAGATCCGAAAGCGATGACGCCTGGTAGCCGTTGCGCCAGAAGAGCTTCATTGCGCTCTCCCTCGCAGTCATGATGTCAAATTCGACGGGCCGAGCCATGGTTTATTATTGACCGATTGGTACAGAATTGCAATGCTGGAAGTTCACCACTTTTTCGATCGCGAGGAAAAGCACATGAAAAGGTTGTCCTCGATTGTTTTCTTGAGCTTGGCGCTCGTAGCCTGTTCGGCAAAGGATCCCCCAAAAGCTGTGCAGGCTGTGACCGCGGCGCGATTGACGGGGGTCGTGAAGGACGGTCAAAGCAAACCGCTCAACGGTGTCATGGTGAGGGTGACCCACGAGGAATCCGGTATCTCGGAGAGCGTATTCACCGATAAGAAGGGCCGGTACGAACTGTCAACGCGTTTGACTGGGGATGTCACGGTCCGGTTCCGCCTGCCTTATTATCGGGACGAGACGAACAAGCTGATACTCACCGTCGGGAAGTCTGTCGAGCAGCAGGCAGTACTCAAGCCAATGACAGACTTCGCTGAGATTTCCGAAAGCCTGCCATCCGCTTATCACTTCGGGACCCTTGCCTTCGACAAGGATCCGACGGCGATCTTCAGCCGCCAGAACCTGCAGCGTGATTGTGCGGGCTGCCATGCCTTGGGTAATAGCGTCACGCGTTCACCGAGACCGCCTGAGCAGTGGGTCGAGGTGGTCAAGCGCATGCAGGGTTATCTTGGCAACCCGGATCCCAAGCTGATCGAGAGCCGGGCTGCACTTCTGTTCGCCGGGTTCCAGGGGCAGGTGCCGAACGTGCGGCCGGTGTTTCCAGTCGACGCCGAAACCCGGAAGGCTGTCATCCGCGAGTACAGACTCGAGAACACCGTCTTCCCCCATGACGCTGACATCAACCCTGCCGACGGCCTGATGTATACCGTCGACCGTACGGCCAGCCAGATGGCGGTGACGGACCTCGATTCCGGAAAGTCCGTCTTTTTCGAACAGCCGCCGTCGATGCGTCCCGCCGTTGGCAAGGGGGACAGCTATTCCCAACGCTCCAAGGACCCAGGTCCCCATTCGCTCGCCCTCGGCAAGACCGGCTACTGGTACACAACGAACGCCGGCTCCGACGAGATTGGCGTGTTCGATCCGAAGACACGGACGTGGAAGGATTCGTTCTTGCTGCCTGAGCCAGCACGCTATCCACATACCATCCGGGCAGGCGGCGACGGCATCATCTGGTTCACGCTGGCGGCATCGTCGCAGATCGGCCGGCTTGATCCAGTCAGTGGGGACATCAAGCTGATCGATCTGCCAAAGCTCAAGCCGCTTGGCGGTGCAGGCGGCTCGCTTCCCTACGGTATCGATGTCAGCCCAGTTGACGGGCGCGTCTGGTATGCACGGCTGTGGGGCGACAAGCTTGGCGCCATCGATCCAAAGACGCTTGAGGTGACGGAATTCAGTTCGCCCGTTGAAGGGCCCCGTCGCCTGCGCTTCGATGCGAGCGGTGCGCTCTGGGTGACAGGATACAGCGAAGGCATGATCGCGCGTATTGATACCGCGCGCATGAAAAGCGACGTCTATCCAATGCCCGAGTTCGCCAAGGGGTATCGACCTGCCCCCTATTCGCTTGCGATCCATCCGGTCACGCAGGAGGTCTGGATAAACGAGACTTCGACGGACCGCGTGTATCGTTTCCTGCCAAAGGAGAAGCGGTTCATCGTTTACCCCATGCCACTACGCGGCACCTTCACCCGTGACTTCACCTTCACGGCGTCCGGGTGGGCTTGTACGACCAACAGTCCGATCCTGAATGCGGCACTGGAAGGCAATGAGACAGAAGTGATCTGCATTGATCCAAGCGGAGCAAAGGCGCGCAAATGACCTTATTGTCCGATCCTTCCCTCTACTCAGGTATTTCGTTGATCGGACTGGCCTGGACCTTGCTGACGCTCTTTCTGATGTTTTCGCCCACAGGGCAGAGGTTGCTGTCTAACCCGATGGGGATTGTTATCGCCGCAGCCCCGCTGTTCCCCTCGCTCTGGTTGGTGACGTCTCAGATCAAGGTGCTGACGGCGCTTGCGGGCGGTATCCCGCCGCTGGACGTACAATTTGGCTATCACCAGACCGAAATTGCCCAGTTCGCTCAGGCCCTGACTGAGGGCGGCCGCAAAATGTATGCCCAGTTCCAACTCGGCGCCGACACGCTGGCTCCTCCCGGCTTCTGCTGTTTCCTGATGAGCGTCTACCGCTCGACGGTCAGGTCATCGATCGTGCGGAGCCTCTGTGATGGAATGGCGTTCGTCTATCTCGCGTCGGTGCTCATCGCCAACACCATGATGCCGGTGATTATCCTCAACTATCCGTCTCAGGACGGGGTAGTGCTTTCGACGCTGTATTGGCTCGTCCCGATCTGTGACACGGTGAAGTACTCCGTGCACGGCTTGGCCTGGCTCATCATCGTGACCGCCTGGCTCGGGCAGCTTGTGGCCATTCTGATGGCCCGCAAGTCGTCGCGACCTTTTTCCCCTGGCGCATTCCATGACTGACTATGGCGCCATTTTTGTTTGGCGCTCCGGATTATAAACTGACGTGGTCAAACCTTCCTCTAAACGCAATCATCAATCTGTCTCAAAGGTTATGACGGCGGACACTTGATCGTCGGCCCGTTGCACGTGGCGCCTGATTGATCGGTCAGCGTTGCGTCACCCAGCGACGCTTGCCTGCCTAGCTTGACAATCCGGACCGCGACGTTGCTGGGTGTTGTCCATGGGTTGCTGGACTTTACGGGGGCGCGCAGTGCGGCGCGGGCTTTGGGCAGTATTCGGCGCGGTCACCGCCTCCATCCTTGCGGCGACGGCCCTGGCCGCGCCCGAGGATACGTCATCGCTTCGGGCCGAGGCGTTTGAAGCCGCCCAATGGGCGATGGCCTCGGACGCAGCCGAGGCCCTCGCCAAGCTGTCAGCTCGCTTCGCCAGCGGCGACAGCGCCGTTGCGGCCCTTGCCGAAAAACGCGAGGGGCTCCTCGAGCGCCGCGCAGTGCTCGAACAGGCGATAGAAAGAACCTACGCCAACGCAAGCGGTGACGCCCAGGCCCTGCGCGGCCAATACGATGTCGTGCTCAAGGAGCTGGCGGCGACCGACGCCGAGATCGAGCGCCGCTTTCCCGACTATGCTGAACTCACCTCACCGCGCGCCGTACCCGTCGCCGAGGTCCAGGCTCTACTGGGGCCCAATGAGGCCCTCCTGCTTCTGTTGTCCAACCCAGATGCAACCTATGCCTGGGGCGTCACCCGCGACCAGGTCATGTGGACCCGGTCCGAGTCGCTCAATGAAAGGGCGTTGAGCGACCTGGTTGCCGGCCTTCGCCGGGCGCTGTCGCGGCCGGGGGGCGCTTCAGCTTCGCGCGGCGCTTCTCTGGAAACGACGTCCATCACGCCAGCATCCGCGCTCCTGTCTGCCTCTGCAGTCTCCTATACACTTTATGAGCAGTTGGTCCGCCCCCTGGAGCCTGCGTTGGGCAAGGTCGACACCTTGATCATCGTGGCGACAGGCCCCCTCACCTCCTTGCCACAGGCGCCACTGCTGACACGTCCGCTCGCGCCGGGCGAGGCAGCCAAGCCCGGCGACTACCTCATCGACCGCTACGCCCTGGCGAGCTTGCCCGCCGTCTCCAGCCTCAAGGCTCTTCGCTGCTATCTCGGTGACGTTGCGGTGCGGCCCAAAATTTGCCCTGCCTCGGCCCGCCGCTCGACCCTCTCAGCCGCATCCCAGCGTCTTCCGCTGGTCGGGTTCGGCGCACCGACCCTATTGGGTCCCGGCGCCGAGGCGGAGACGACACCGTCCGAGGTCACTGTCGAAGGTCTCGCGGACCCGGAGCAGCTGCGCCGCCTGAACTACCTGGATGGCTCTCTGGCTGAACTGGAGACCCTGAGCGCCAGGATCAGCGGGGCCAGGGTGTTCACCGGCGGGGACGCTACGGAAACGGCCGTGCGGATAACCTACCGATCAGATCTGGCGCGGGCCCGAAACATCGTCTTCTCCACCCACGGCCTCGTGGCCGGTGCGGCCTATTCCGCCGGCGGCGGCGCCAAGGGCCTGGCCGAGCCCGGCCTCGTCTTTACACCGCCGGGCAAGGCGACACTGGATGACGACGGCTTCCTCAGCGCCTCAGAAGCGGCCGAGCTGCGCCTGACCGCCGACTTCGTGGTCCTGTCAGCCTGCAACACCGCTGCCCCGGACGGGCGCCCAGGTGCAGAAGGCCTCTCCGGCCTGGCCCGGGCCTTCTTCTATGCGGGGGCCCGCTCGGTTCTGGTCTCGCACTGGGAGGTCAGCGATGCAGCGACCAGCAGCCTGATCGTGCAAACCCTGGCTGCGGCGTCCGACGCCTCGGTCGGCGGACGGGCCAAGGCGCTGCAGCGCGCCATGATGCAGGTTCGAGCAAGCCCCGGCTTCGCCGACCCCTTCTTCTGGGCCCCCTTCGCACTGGTGGGCGAGCCTCAGACCTGACCGTCCGGAACTAGCTGCCAATGAGAAGCAACGGAGCCTCGAGAAGTCGCCCTCCTTCGCCCGTCCGGCGACGCTTTGTTGATCGGTGTAGCCGCTGGATTGCTCGGTCAACCGCAACTCATGCTTGAAGGCGACGGTTTCATGCCCCCGGCATGATCGCAAACAGCTGAGCCTTGGCTGAAAGACTCGGAGAGCCTCAAAGAATAAAGTTGACTAAGGTCCAACTCCCTGCCGAACTTTTTCCGGGGAACCAGAGGGGAAATTGTGGCAAGGGCCGGAGGGCTATCGGTTGGCCGTTCACTGTTAGCCGTGGCCATCCTCGCCATGGCCACGCCTGCGTTCGCCGCCGATGCAGCCAAGCCCACGGCCTCTCAACCCGCGGGCCGGACCTACGCCCTGTTCGCCGGCGTCGCTGAATATCAGTTCGCCAAAGGGCGCGTCCCCGGCGGCAGGCTCGACGACTTGGGCGGCGCGCCGCAGGACATCAAAACCATCAAGGCCGCGTTGGAGTCGCGATTTCCGTTAGTCAGTTCCACGGTCCTGCTTGGCCACCAAGCCACGCGCAAAGGCATCCTTGATGGTCTGGCGCGGCTCATAGACCAGGCCGGGGCCGGCGATACGGTGGTGTTCTACTTTTCCGGCCATGGCGCGCAGATGCTGGACATGACGGGCACCCAGGAGACCGGCTTCAACAGCACCATCGTCCCCTATGACGCGCGCAATCCGAAGATCTCCGATCCTGCCCTGGCCGGCGACATTCTCGACGTCGAGCTGCGTGAGGTAATCGCGGCCGCCAACGCCGGCGGGGTCAACGTCGTAACAATCATGGACAGCTGCAACTCCGGCACAGTGACGCGCAGCACGCCCTATCGCCCTTTGGCCTCGGTCAGGGCCAAGCTTGCCCCAGCCATTGGAGGCACGCTCAAGGCACAGCCGCCACCGATCCACAAAGCGCCGTCGTTGCGAGCGGGGTACCGCGTACACCTCGCCGCAGTGCCAGACGGGGTCACAGCAGACGAGCGCCTTGTCGAAGGCGTCTGGCGTGGCGACTTCACCCAGGCGCTGGCCAAGGCCCTGGCGGTCGCGCCGTCCAGCGCCACATACCAGGACGTCCTGACGCGCACGCGGGTGAACCTGGAATTGGCCGGCACCACGCCCAAAATTCGGGGTGAGGGCGACCTCGACGCCCCATTCCTGAACGGCCAACAAACCAGTCTCCGGCTGATCGGCGGCGCTCGCCAGCCGACCGGCGAGTATCTCCTGTCAGGCGGCGAGCTTTCCGGCGTCACCGTCGGTTCCAGTTTCAAGGGCTACGCCACTGGAGGCGACGCCATCAACGGCCAACCACCGGCGGCCGAGGGCGTCGTCACCTCCGCCACCCCGTTCGAAGCCCGCCTGAGGGTGACCAGGGGCGCGACAGGAACCTCGCCTCAGGCACTTCAGTGGCGCCCGATCTCGCGAGGCGTCGACGACAGGATGCGACTGCAGGTGATCGGCGGCGATGCGGCTCAGCGCGCCGCACTGGGCAAGACCCTTGCGCGCCTGACCTTCGTGCAGTCTGTCGACAAGGAGCCCGACGTTGGCCTCGACCTGCGTGATCCCCAGCGGGTTACCCTTGCGCGGGCGGACGGAGCGTTGCTCGCCGCCGGCCCCGCCTCGGACACGGCGCTGCTTGCCAACAATCTCGAAAGGCTGGCGCGCTACCAGGCCCTGCTGAAACTAGGCGCCGGCGACACGCCGCCGAAAGTCCGCTTCGAGATGAGCGAGACGAGTTGCACCAGCGCCGATCCTCGCCCCTTCGCAATCGACGGCGGAGAGCCGATTCTCGAGACCAGCAACCGACGCAACCGCTTCCATCTGAAGGTTCGTAACGATGAGGAAGCCATGCCCATCTTCGTCCACCTGCTCAACCTGGCCGCCGACCAGTCGGTCACCCTGCTTTATCCGCCAGCTGACACCGACAACGCCGAACCTGTCGCGCCGGGCGGCTGCTGGAGCAACCCGGCCAACGCCAGCGGCGAAGGGCGCGAATACTTCCTGCTCATCGCAGCGGATCGCGCCCTGCCGGCCATCAAGCTTTTGGAGCAGGGGTCCCTGGCGACCCGCAGTGCGGCGCCGCGTGGCGCCGACCCCCTGCAAAACCTGATCGCCGACGCCGCTTCCGGCCTGCGGTCCGCCTCCCCTTCCGCCCCTGGCGGGACGTGGGGCGCGATAACCTTGTCCTATCGTGTCACGGCCGAAATTTCGGCCCAGAAGAGGTGATCTGAATGTTTTCGCGTCTCGCAGTCGGTCTAGCAGCTTTGCTTGTCCTCAGCACATCTATCGTCCTGCCCGCTTCGGCCCTTGCGCAGACGTCGGAAGCCCCCGCGCCGGCCGCCAGTGGCCCGACTCGGGGCAAGATCCTCAACGGGGTCAAGGCGCCGCCAAACACCCTGACCTGGCAGGTTTCGCTGTTTCGGGCCGACATCGGTCACTTCTGCGGCGGATCACTGATCGACCCGCACTGGGTGCTGACGGCCGCCCATTGCGTCGACACAGAGGACGCCACGCCGTCATTCCGCGTCCTGACCGGCACGAACAGCCTGGTAGAGGGCGGAAGGGCGATGGAGGTGGACTACATCATCGTCCATGAGGGCTGGAACCCCCGCAACAATCTAAACGACATCGCCCTGGTCCGGCTAAGCGATGAATCCGTCGCACGCCTGACCGCGGCAAGCCGATCAATCTCGCCCTATGCCTTGACCCTGGCGCGTTCGCGATCGTTGACAGGCAATGTGATCGTCAGCGGCTTTGGCCTGACCTCGGAGGGCGGCGACATCTCAACCGACCTCTTGATGGCTCAGATTCCGCTGGTCCCCAATGCAACCTGCAATGCACCAGAAGCCTATGATGGTCAAATCGCCGACACCATGGTCTGCGCCGGCATGACGGGGGTGGATTCGTGTCAGGGTGACAGCGGTGGACCCCTGGTCCAGGGCTCTGTCGGCTCGGGCTTCGCCTTGGTCGGGGTAGTCAGCTGGGGCGAAGGTTGCGGTCGAGCCTACAAGTACGGTGTCTATACCCGGGTCGCCAGCTACACCGACTGGATCCGCACGACGATGGCCGCACCACGGCCACTGTAGCTCAGCTTGATCGGGGCAAGGTGGCAAAGGCGCAAATGGCAAGTCCGCGTGGATCCGCCGGCGGCTTTCAGGCCTGATCCTCACCGCCTCCGGCGTCTGGATTCGGCTGGGCTCTGGGCGGCACGAAGGCTGGAGGCATGAAAGGTCCTGTCGAAATGACTTTCTTCGCCGAAGCCATCGGACGTCGCCTGCTTTGGATGTCGCAACACCTCAGCACCAGCGGGTTGGCTCTCTGCGGGCGCATCCACAGGCGACGGGGCCGAGTGTGAGCAGGATCATCTTTGGCATAGCCCTGGCGGGACTTCTGGCTGCCTTTGCGCTCCCGGCTGCCGCCTTGCAGGCCTCGCCCGACGCCAGCGCCGAGGCCAAGCAGCTGCGAACCGAGAATCCGGCGCTGTTCGCCCTCTTCCAGGCGGCTGGCGCATCGGCGGAGGACTACCGCTTCGCCTCGCTTGGCAGATACCGGATCAAAATCGGCGACATGTTGCTGGCCAAGGATCAGCCAGACAAGGCCCGGCTAGTCTACCAGGGGGTCCTGGATGAAACGGGTTACAGCATCCCCCCTCTGCGTCCCGTAGCCCGCGCGCGCATGGGCCGGCTTGCTGCCGCAGACGGTCGTCCGGTGGACGCCGTCGCGATCTTCACGGCGGTCCTGGCCGCCACCTGGGAGGGCCAGAACGAGATCGGCGAGGACAACGCCCGTGCTTACCGGAGCGAAATCCAGGGCGACCTCGCTGCCGCCCTTGTTGTGGTTGGCCGCCATGCCGAAGCGCTACGCGCCGTTGACCAGGCCCTGGCCCTCAGCGATCAGTACGGGCGCGATCCTCTACTGCAGATCCGCGCCAGCGCCCTGGAAGGATTGGGCAACTGGGCCCAAGCCGAAGGGCTGAGGAGCCAGCTATTGGCCCGCACGCCGGTCCATCTCCAGCCTGGCGCCCCCGCCAACCAGAAGTCCCCGAAATTCGCTGATGCTGAAGTTCAGCTGGGCCGAAACCTCGCGCGGCAAGGCAAGGCCGCCCAGGCGGCGGTTTTGCTGCAGGATGCGCTCGCAACCTATCAGCCGATATACCCAACGACGCACCCGTCAGTGCTGACCGGACAGCTCGAACTTTCCCAACTGTGGCTGGAGCAGCTGGGCAAGCCGGCCAATGCGCTGTCGGAGCTACGCAAGGCAGGAAAGGCCGTGCTCGCCGCCGGGCAGCAGAACACAGGTGAAAGTCAGGGCGCCGCCAAACTGGCCCGTTTCCGCAGCCTGTTCCGCGTCCAGGTGGCGGCCGCCTGGGCGACAGCCCAGCCCGCACTCAGCCGGCCGGTCGTTCCGCCTGGGACCAGGTCCGCCGGCGCATCGCCCTCCGCTGCACGTCACGGCTCGCCCCTGACGGGAGTGGCGTTCAGCCTGGATGGCCAGCAAGTGATCAGCGCTGCCGAAGAGGGATCAATCATCGTCTGGAATGCCTCCACAGGCAGACCTCTCGCGACCCTTTCAGCCGACGAAACGGGTTCCATAAACGGCCTCCAGATCGATGGCGGGGGCGTGCTGTTTGAAACATTCGACTCCGTTCGATCCTGGAGCCCGGGAAGGCCAGCGCCCGAAAAAATCAAGCCACCAGTCTCACCCGGCACAATCGCCGCCAACCAGCGCTGGATCGTCGTCGCCGGCCGCGACACTTCGAAAAGTCCGGCCATCAATCTTCTTTGGATCTATGACCGGCAGAGCGGAACAGCGCGGACTCAGGTCTTGAAGACCGCCGACGTGGCAGCCATCGCCATCAGTCCCGATGGTGGACGCATAGCCGTTGTCGAGTATGACTACCCAACCGCGCCGAATGACCCGGACAAGATCGAGCGGCTCTGCCTGTATTCCCTGCCTGAAGGCCGGGAAACGGCGTGCGAGGGATTCGACGGCGGCGGACGATCCCTATCCTTCACCCCGGATGGTCAGCGTATCCTCAATGCAGGTTTGCTTTGGCCAAAGCTGTTCGACGGCAATACCGCCAAGACGATCAAAACGTTTGATGTCGGGTTCGCCGACGCGGGGGTCCTGTCGCCAGACGGCGGCCGCATGGCCCTGACCTTCGACGACGGTTCGGTGAAAGTGTTCGACGTCGAAACCAGCCGGCAAGTCACCCGCCTGGACGGCCATGCCGCAGAGGTCACTTCGGTGGCGTTCTCGCCCGACGGCCAACGCATCGTTTCTGGATCCAAGGACCAGACGGTGCGCATCTGGAACGCGGAGACCGGCGAGCCACTGCTTACTCTCGGCGGCGAGGTACAGTTTGCGCGGCACACCGCTGAGATCCGGCACGCCGCCTTCTCGCCAGACGGCACAAAGGTAGCCAGCGCGGGCCTCGACGGCATTCGCGTGTGGGATGCCACCACCGGTGTCCAACTGACGGTGGGCCGCGGTGGAATCGCGGTGGAATGGTCTGCGGATGGAACGCGGCTGCTGACCACCGACGGCGTCACCGACGCAGCCAGCGGCAAAGTACTCCATTCCCTGGAATACAATGGGGGAGTGATTTATCCCGTCTATCTCGGCGACGGCAGCATCGTAACCGCTAATGGCCTGTTCGACGCCAAAGGTCGAAGGTTGAAGGACCTTCAGCTGGGCTGGTCTTCCCGTATCGTTGTCGCACCTACCGGATCGCTTTTCGCTGTAATGGGAACCGGCGACGATCGCGTGATTGACGGTCGCACGGGCGCGACAGTTCTGCCTTTGCCAAAGGTCGGCAATGCCACGATGCAGTTCACCGGCGACGGGCAACGTATGTTGTTCGGACTCGGGATCAGTGAAACCCCGCTCCTGGGCCTGTTTGACGCCAGAACGGGTGCGGGCCTCGCGACCTTCGATGCGAAATACTCAATCTGGACCGAGGCGGTGACCGATCCTTCGGGACTACGCGCCGCTGCCATAAGCGTGACCGACGTTTACCTGTGGCCAGACAGCAAGTCGCAGAGACTACAGATCACGATGCCGGCCAAGGTCTCCAAGCTCGCTTTCTCACCCGACGGCGCCATCCTCGCTGTGGGGCTGGAAGACGGCTCGGCTCAACTGCGCGACGCCGTCAGCGGCGCCCTGAGGACTACCCTTCGGGATACGCCCGGCACCTTGACAGACATAAGTTTCTCACCCGACGGCTCGCGTATCCTAACCGTTTCCACCAGCAGGATCATGACAGTTTGGGACGCGACCAACGGAGAAATCGTCGCCCAGCTCGGTCAATAGCCATAGCTGGCTCCGGGCGGATTAAAGCGAAGAGCGGCCCGGTGTCTTGTTTCCGGCTACTAATGGCACCGACGAATAAGAGACGAATCCAGGGCGTCCAACTTCGCACCACTCTCGTTCGGCGCAGAATCGCGATGATCTGCCTTTGCATGATCCTCGATCGCTTCATCCGTCCGCCCCCTCAAGAGGCCGGAATGCAATAGTAAACGGAGGAAATTTTCATGGGCAGGTCACAGGCTCGGGACGGCAAAACTGCGCCGAACCGGAGACCAGTTGCCGTTCTACTGACACCACCGTCGGCTGCCCTATGCGGCCAGAAGAGCGCCGATGTCGCAGTCACGATAAACGCGCGGCGCAATTGTCAGGCCGCCACTGGGAGTCAGCGAAAGGCGGAAGCCTTGACATATTAATCGGATTGACATAATTACTAGTCATGACGTTGAAATACGACATTCGAAAATTCGAGTCCCTTCACGAACGGCTGCCGCAATTCGCCGAGATCACCGGCCAGTTGGTGGAGGCCTTGGGCCTGGAAAAGACCGGCGGACGGGGCCCGAAGGCTGAACCTGCCAGCGATCGGGTCATTCGCGACTATGTACGCCGCCGTGTGCTCAGCCCCACCTTGCGTGGGTCCGGCAGCGACGAACGAGGCTTCTACGGTTTTCGCCATCTGGTCGAATTTCTGGCTGCGCGCGTGCTGCTCAATGACGGATGGCCGCTAGACAAGATCGCCCAGCACAACATCGGCGCCGGTACGGACGAACTGCTCGCCTTGATACCGGGCCAGCCTGAAGAGAATGAGGCGCTGGCCCTTGCGCGGTCGTTCCGGCGCGACGCGAGGCGCCTCGACCAGCGTCATAACGAGCAGGGAGCCCTCTTCAGCCGCGGGCCCGCCGACGCACCTCCACAGACCGTGGCGGCCGCCCAGCCGCCCGAATTTTCCGATCGCATAGCCGTCGCCGCCCGCCGGCGCGCCGAACTGCCGATGCTCATGCGGCAGATAAGCGGCGACGGCGCCCCACCAGCGGTGCGCAACGGCGTGACGTTTGAATTCGGCGATCGGTTGACCCTGATCATCGATCGGGAGCGGCTTCGAAACATCACGGTGAGTGAGGCCGACGCAATCGGCCGGGCCATCAGTGCTGCGCTTATCGACTACCCCAATCTTACTCGTGGAAAGGATCCCAAGTGATGCAAGTTGAACTGCAGCTTTGCCCGCGCAAGGGCGCCCTTCTTCTTGGCCACGACAATCTTCTGGAGGTCCTGGTTCGGGCCGTCGGTCCGCAACCGCCGAGCGACGCGCCGGTGAAGAAGGCGCTAAACCTGACCCTGGTCATCGACAAGTCTGGCTCCATGAGCGGGCAGCCCCTTGATGAGGCCAAACGCTGCGCGGCCGCCATAATCGACCGCCTGGGGCCAAGCGACTACATCTCCGTGGTGGCCTATGACGACCAGGTCGAACTCGTCTGGCCGGCTCAGACGGTGACCAGCACCGCCAGCGTCAAGGACGCGGTATCCAGGATAAGAGAAGGCGGCATGACCGCGCTGCACGACGGGTGGGCGGCGGGGGCGGAACAGGCCGCCCTGAACGTGGGCAAGGCCGGTGTTTCCCGCGTGTTGCTGCTGTCCGACGGCGGCGCCAATAAGGGGCTCACCGATCCGGCTGCCATAGCGTCACAGTGCGCGCAATTGGCGGCAAAGGGCATCGGCACATCCACCTATGGCCTGGGCCAAGGCTTCAATGAGGATCTCATGCTGGCCATGGCCAAGAGCGGCCGGGGCAATGGCTACTATGGGCAGACGGCCGCGGATCTGATGGGCCCCTTCCAACAGGAGTTCGACCTGCTGCAGGCGCTGTACGCCACCAACCTGCAACTCACCCTTTCGGCCGCTCCGGGCGTCAAACTTCAGGTGGCCAACGACCTGGAACATAGCCACGGCGCATGGCGACTTCCCGATCTGGCCTACGGGGCGGAGGCATGGGCCGTGGTGAGGCTCAGCCTGGCCAAGTCGGTGGTCGCGTCCGGCGAAGCTTCTCCGCTACGGCTGCTGGAGGCGTCGCTCAGCTTTGAAGCCCAGGACGGTGCCCATGCGATCGGGCCCATCTCGCTTGCCTTGCCCGCCCTGCCTGTGGCCGCCCATGTGGCCCTGGCAGAAGACGAGACGGTGGCGCGGCGGGCCCAGGAAGTGCGCTTCGCGGAGCTTCAGCGCGACGCCGCCTATGCGGCCCGCAAGGAAGACTGGAGCCGGGTGGACGAGGTCTTGCAAACGGCGCGCACAGAGGCCGAAGGCAATGAATGGCTATCAGCGTCGATGCAGTCGCTGGAACGCTACGCCCGGATGCGGGACCGCCAGCAGTTCGCCAAGGAAGCCTCGTTCAAGTCGCAGCGCATGATGACCCGGCTATCGGCGGCCGACGAATTTATGGAATTCAGCGCCAGCTTCGAAGCGACCCGGCCCAGCTTTCTGCGGCGGCGCCAGGAGGAAGGCAAGAGCGATCCGAAAAAGGATTAAGTCAATGGTTGCGGCACTGAACTGCGCGGGTGCTGACACGTTAAGCCGGCTCGGCCAGAATGCCCCCTCATACCCCTGGATGATGCGGCGACGGTCGCGGCTTCCTATGCCCGGCTCTCCAGGGTGCGCACGATCCGGAGAGTTGGCCGGGAGATCAGGTGGGAGTTCTCGACGCAGTTGTTCTCCCGAATCCCGACCGGTCGGTGGCGGCTCGCCAGGCCCAGATCACAGGCCGTGGCGCCCTTGGACGCTAGTTAGTCCGTGGTGATGGTCTGCGGATAAACGCCCCGATTTCGGAGCAGGTTCGCTGCGATCAGAGGGCCGAGCTTGTTGACCCAGCATCATACAGGCCCTGGACTGACATCGACGCCGCGGATGTTCAGCCTGAACCGGAAACACAGCCAGACCGCATGATGGATCACGTCCGGCGGGAACCGGTGCCGCGTGCATAAGACCGGCCGCATGCTCCCTCGCCGCTTGACTGCACGGTCGGGGACCAACCCAGAGATAATTAAGCGTTAGCCTGCCAGCACCCGCGGGACACTGACGATGGCTGGATGAAAGATATGGGAGCCGATTAACAGCTTGAATTCAAATCTAGCTTCAATGAGAACCCCTTAAAGACCATTTTGCAAACGCCCTCCAATAAAATAGGAAATGGTGGATGAATTGTCGGTACATCTAGAATTCGTAAATGTCATCATCCGCCGCGACGCTCTGGCCCGGGTCTACCCGGGAGGATTTCAGAAGTACGTTCATAACAATGCGGAATTCATGGGAATTACGTGCTGGTTCGATGAGGAACTCGTTCGCGAGGGAGCTATGTCGTCCCAGGACGCCAAGGGGATTGTTGAATACTGGGAGCGGCTGGGCATCAAGGCCGCCACTTACAAACGGGGGCGCCCGGTGGAGTGGATTGAGCTGTGCGTGGCCGGCTTTGGTGGCCCAACCGTGCCATGCAGCTGGCTTCGATTTTACTTCGAGAATGGTGTCTGCTTTGCAAGTTCAACTCTTGGATCAAGCGGCGATGGTCGCAGCTTTCCGGGCCCCGTCGATCGGGGCGCGTAGGATCCGGAGACTTCCTCGAGAGATCAGGCTGGGTTTCAGATTGAACGTGTTGCAGACGGCGAAGTGGATGGCCAGGAACCTCTGAGTTCAGCACAGCGATCTGAATTTCTGCTGCTTTCGCTCTCGTCGCCGGATGACCAAACGGGAGTTTTCCGCCAAGTTGTTCTCACGCATCCCGCCCGGCCGGTGGCGGCGCAACAAGCCGCCAGCGTGGGAAGCTGATAGGACATCAACAAATGCAATGGCTTCCGTTCCCAATTGGGCCCTTGTCGGCACACGCATGGTCAATGGGTTGCGGGATTTTTCCAAACCAAACCGCCCACAGAAACATAGCCCCGGCCTGCTAAATGTTCCTTTTTTGTTCTTGACGTTCGAGAGCCCGGCGGCGTTCTGTTCGGCTCATGGCCAGCCCCGAAAAGTCCCCTCCCCTACCCGCGAACGATAACCCGACGCCGGCGCGTCAGAAGCGGACAACAATCGAATCTCTGCCGATCGTTGGGCGGATCGTAGAAAGCGGCCTCTTGTTGCCGCCGAGGACGCGCTGATGGTCCGCCAGAGCTATCTCGGCCTGACCGACGACCAGGGACGCGCCAAGCTTGCCAAAATCGAAGACGAACTAATCGACTGGCGAGGTCGCTGCCGACCCATGAGGGCACAGTATCTGGCGGTGTGCAGGATCCTGGCGGCGATCCGCGAAGGGCGCCTGGTCCTGACGGGTCGGCCGCCGCCGGATGTGGGAAACCATAGTACCCCAGTCGGATGAATCAGTGGCGGGCAAAAAGCGGGCGAGACAAGCTCACTTTACGAACAAGAAAGATACCTATGGATGTTTCGGTAACTTCCTGCACTACTGGCGCGTCCATCTGAATTGAGCCATCCTTTCGCTAGTCCAACGCCCGTTGGGAATGGATGGAGCGAACTCGATGGCCAACCCCTTCGTAAAAAGTCAGCGTGAGCACCAGTCGGCCTGGTTCCAACGGGATCCTGCCCATGGAGAGGGTCACAAAGGGGTCTTGTACCGGCTGCCGCCAAAGCGAGCTGTGGACAACCTCGCTCCGGACATCCGCAGATGGGCCACTGACTATTTCGAGAGATATGACATCGCATGGCACCAGCACGCTAACCATGGGCTCTCTTCCCAAGTCTGTTGCCTAAACTTCCTGATGCCGCTGGCCCGTCGGCCTGACCTCCTCTCGCGGCTTATCGGTCGGGCCCTTGGCATCGATCCCCCGCAGATGCGGCCCGTCGAGGACGGACCCAACGGCGAAGAATGGTTCGTTGGGTTCGAATGGACTGGTGAGCAGGACTACCTGAGCGAATGGCCTAGGGGCGGCAAGGCGACGCGGGGAGCCAACGCCACCAGTGCAGATGCCTTTGTCCGGTTCTTAGGGAGAGACGGCCCCGAGTGCTTGTTGATCGAGTGGAAATATACCGAAGCTTACGGCGCACCGCTGAACGACAAGCGCCGGCCGGATGGGACTGGCGGCAACCAGACGCGGAGAGAGCGATACAGTGACAAGGTGTTTTCTCCGAATGGTCCGGTTCGAGCCGACCTTGGCCTGGCGCTCGAGGATTTCTTCTGGGAGCCGTTCTATCAGTTGGTCCGGCAACAAATGCTGGCAACATTCATGGAACGCGACCTGAATGAACGTACCCGGGTGCTGCACGTCTCACCCCGCGCCAACAGCGCTCTGCACAAGGTGACATCAAATGCATTCCGAAGCATCGGCGGTTTAGAGCATACTGACGCCTTCGAGGTCTTCTCTGAGGTGCTGGCTCCGCCCTCCGACGGAATCCTTCGATTCAAGAATGTCTATTGCGAAAGCTTGTTCGGTCCGGTGCTGGTCGAGACGCAGAGCGACCCTTGGGCAGCGTACCTGGTCGATCGATATCCGTTCGTCTTGGAATAGTCCGTCGCGCGGAGATCAAGTCGCAGGAAAACTGACTTTTGCCTGGAGAAGAAAAACGGTGGGACGTCCACCGCTTGTCGCCTTCCACATCACCTTAGATACTCCGGCTTCCCCCTCCCGTCAGCGACGAGAACTGGTACTTAACCTTTCGGTTCGGTCTTGGATTTCCTCGAGGGCCAACGAAGACCCATATGTCATCGCCATCGATCTGGAGGCCGTGCACAGTGTCGTGCGGGGGGCGGATGTTGAGGCAGGGGATCTGGCGCTTGATAGACTCGCCGGGGCGTATCACCTCGAGACGGTTGGCGAGGGCGTCATAGAGCGCATAGCCAGCTGGTTTCATAGGATTGCCTCGAGCTTCCTGTCGACACTGATCCTGAAGCGGCGGACGCCGATCCACAACCGAACTCTTCTTCGATAGGCGCGAGGAACGACAGCTGTCTACCAGGCGCCGGACCAACACGACCGGTTCTGTCGCGTCATTGGTGTTTATGGGGCCTACCCCCAACAGCGACAGGAGCCCCATTTGAACCAATTCGAGCGAGCGGCCGCTGGCCACTATCTGCGCAACATCGCGAACGGCCCCTATTTCCATGCCTTGAAACCGATGATCGCCGAGTATGCGACACAGTTCATCGAGGGCGATGATGGCGACTGCGATCTGCAGCCCCCTCGCCGTCGTTTTCTGCGCTCAATCCGTCAGGCCAAACTGGAAGGAGTGGGCGACGAGTCCGAAGATGCGCCGCTGACTCGCAAGGCGCTTCGCAGCAGCCTTCGCCAGTTTGCGAAGGCGCCGCAGCTCCAGGAAAACTTTGAGCGAAATCTGGTGTTTCTGGGCGATCAGTTCGCGCTTGATAAAGCCGACCGCGAGATCCTGCGGCTCATCTTCGCGGCCGGCTACAGCCCGATCATCGACGATATGGCCGACCAGGCGGCCAAATCCCTTCGCGGGCTATCAGCCGTGGTCTCTGCATTCCTCGAGATGAAAACCGACGAGGTAGAGCGTCGGATGGCGCCGGGTGCAGCCTTGAACGAGTCCGGCCTCGTCAGTTTTCCAGAACATGCCAGCCCCGTGTTCCTGGGGAACAATGGCCTGATCACTATCCCCCAGACGCTGCACCGCGTGATGCAGATGACCTGTCGCTCGCCGGAAGAACTGACCCGCGCGATCCTGGGGCAGCCCTGCTTTTCCAGACTGGACCGGGATGACTTCAGTCATGTCGGCAAGCCGCTGGATCTGGCCAGGGCGATCCTTGATGGAGCGCGATCGGCGCCCGCCGGGGCCATCAACCTGCTGCTTTATGGCGAACCCGGAACAGGAAAAACCGAGCTGGCCAAAGTTCTGGCCAGAGAGACTGGCCATGAGATCTGGTCGATCGCCGAGACTGACTCAGAGGGGTTCGAGCCCTCCCGTCACGAAAGGCTCGGCGTCATCAGGATGGCGCGCCGGCTGCTAGGCGGTCGCAGCGGCGTCATGTTCCTGATCGATGAGGCGGACGATGTGCTGGGTCGTTCCGGGTCATTCGGTATGCGACGCTCAGAAGGTTCGAAGGTCTATATCAACCGGCTGCTGGAAACTGCGGCGCCGCCGACCATCTGGGTCTGCAACAGCGTCGAGGAGTTTGACCCCGCCTATCTGCGGCGGATGTCGCTGGCCATAAGGGTTCAGTCGCCTCCCCGCCGGATCCGGGAAAGGATGTGGCTGGCCGCCGCAGCGGAAAGCTTGGTCGACCTAGGCGAAGGGGCCGCTGCGCGCCTGGCCAGGACCTGGGCGGCTTCGCCGGCCCTGATCACTACGGCGACACGGGCTGCAGCCCTGTCGGGCGGCGGCGCAGAGGCCTGTCACCTGGCCATGGAGGGTCTGGTCAGGGCCATGGGTGGTTCAGCAGAAACCACGACCTGCGGCGATGAACGGTTTGACCCCCGGTTCATCAACTCCCGGACCGACGTCGCCGCCCTCACCGACCGATTGGCCCAGCCCGGCGCCGGGAGAAACTGGTCGGCCCTGCTGTCAGGACCGCCCGGCACCGGGAAGTCGCAATATGCGCGCTACCTCGCCGACCATCTGGACATGCCGGTCCTCCAGAAGCGGGCCTCCGACCTGATCTCGAAATGGCTGGGCGAGAGTGAGAAGCAGATCGCACAGGCCTTCGAGGAGGCGGTGGCCGAGTCGGCCCTGCTGATCTTTGACGAAGCCGACTCCTTGCTGGCCGCCCGGAATTCGGAGCACCCACCCTGGCAGATCAGCCAGGTCAACGAGATGCTGACCTGGATGGAGAGTCACCCGTTGCCCTTCGTCTGTACGACGAACTTCCTGTCCAGTCTCGACCCGGCCTCCCTGCGCCGGTTCACGTTCAAGCTGGATTTCGGCTTTCTGGACCAGACGCAGGCCGAGGCTCTTTTCCTTTACCGGTTCGGGGCCAAAGCCCCGACTCCCTTGCCCGACAGGTTGACTCCCGGAGACTTTGCCGTGGTCGAGAAGCGCCGGCGGTTCGAACCTGGAGCCACCTGTCTCGACCTGGTGACCTGGTTGGACGAGGAGGTGGCGGTCAGATCGCCGGCCAAGGCAATCGGCTTTGCCGTTCCTCGGACCCTCACCGCAAAGGCGGCCTGACGCCGAGGCCCCCGCACGTCCACTTCTGACGGGCGGACCCGCCATTCTGCATCTCCACAAGCCCTCCCCGGCATCCGGTTCCTCAGACTCAGTTCCGGAGCGGAGAGGGCTGCCAACCGGAAGGGACGTCCCGCGATGTCTGATGATCCTCCCTGCGGGCCTGTCGACCCGCTGGTTCTTCTGGAAAAGCTGCGACGCGAGCAGTTTCCGCATCTGGAAAGCGTTCTGGTCCGCCGCGTGCTGCTGCTGCACCTGCGCGGAATGCAGAGGGACCGGGACCTCGATCGGGCGATCGATCACGCTTTGGGCGATCCGGCAGGCGACAACTAGACGAGCCGACGCTGACCGCATTGGATATTGCGCGACCCAGTCGCGCCAAGCCCTGCATGCCAGCGCTGAAACTCTTGTCGGAGGAGGTCGCAAGTCCGTCAGGAGCGGGAATGCACCTCCGGTCTATGCCATCGGCCCCCAGAGGCTTTCTCGGATGAAATATGCCGGCAGGCGCTGAGGCGCCGGTTCCGGGATCTGGGGAAATGGTCGTTCCGGCTACGGACTGACGGGCGCTTCGGACATCGAGGCCACCGTTTCTGTCAGCTCGACGACAATCGGATGAGCGGGGCCCAGACGCCGGGCGATGATCTCCAGAAGGCTCTGGTAATACCAGATGGTCCCGTCACGCCCGGCCTTGAACCGCTTGAAGACGGTCGGGCCTATGGTGCGAAGATCGGCGACGACAGAGCGGCAATTGTGCAGCTTGTCGCAGGCGGCGACCAGGATGGTATGGTCCGGCGCTTCGTCCAGATGGGCCAGGTGCGCCTCCTTGCGCTCTTTCCACGGCGCCTTGACTCCGGAGGCATCAGCCGCCCCGTCCGTGCAGGCCTCGACGATGGCGGCCACGCGCTGCCCGAACCGCTCTGCGATCACCGCCAGGTGCTGCTCGCCGCAATCCTCGACCACGTCATGCAGCAGGCCGGCGATCGCCTGATCCTCATCACCGCCATAGTCGAGCACCAGCGAACAGACACCGAGCAGATGCCCCAGATAAGGGATGTCAGTACCTTTGCGGAGCTGGCCGTTATGGGCGTCCGCGGCATAGTCGAGCGCCTCATGAAGTCGTGGAAATCGGTGCATGCAATGATCCCTGTATAAGATTGTAATTGTTGAACTTAACTCACATTCAAATCATCTTCGCCCCCAACACGCATGGGGAGTGGCGCCCGGGAAGCGGTCAGCCGGTTGTCCGACCAAAGGCCTGACAATGCGCCCGTCACCCGATCAGCAGCGGCCTCAGAATTACAGCGCCCAACCTGTGGGATCGAGGTGGTTGCCGCTCATCAGAAGCTCGAAGTCGGAGACGCCGTCTCCGTTGACGTCCAGGGCCAGCAGGGTGAGATCGGCTCCAGCGATGTAGGTAAGAACCATCTCAGCGGCATGGCCGGTAAAGGCTGCAACCTGTTGAAAACTCTGGTTTCCCGCCGCACTGGCGTCGGCGTCGAGCGCGGCAAGATCGACCACATCCCCGGCTGAAAGATCGGTGATCAAGTCCCGGCTTTCGGCTGTGCTGTCCAACAAATCCAGATAGCGGAAGATGTCGGAGCCGGCCCCTCCGATCAGGATATCAGCGCCTGCGCGCCCCAGCAGGACGTCTTCGCCGTCACCGCCGTTGATCACGTCGTTTCCGCCCATCCCATCAAGGCTGTTGTCAACGCCGTCTCCGCTCAAGGTGTCGGCAAACCTCGAGCCTTCGATATTCTCGATGCCCGTGAGGCTGTCGATCCCATCTCCCCCAGTGACCGTTCCACCCGATAGCGAAACCGTCACAGCAGCCGACGCGGTCCTGTAGGAGGCTGTGTCGACCCCTCCTCCACCAACCAGTCGGTCGTTGCCCCTTCCGCCAACCAGCAGATCGTCTCCGAGCCCGCCGTTCAGGACGTTGTTGCCGCGGTCACCGGTCAGTTCATCGTCGAAGCTGGAACCGGTAAGGTTCTCTATTGTAACCAGGGTGTCGACGCCCTCGCCCTTTGCAATACCGGTCGACAGGCTGGCGACAATAGCGGCTTGCGCCAGGTCGAAGCTGGCGGTGTCAGCACCTTCCCCACCTTCAAGCCGATCGTCACCCAAGCCGCCCTGCAGCACATCGGAGCCCTTGCCGCCATAGAGCCAGTCGTTTCCTGCGCCGCCCTCAAACCTGTCCTTGCCAGCAAGGCCAAAGATATCGTCCGCCAATTCGGTACCGACCAGATTGTCGGTCTTTATCGTTCCGGTGATGACCCCGGCCGTTCGGAAGCCGTAGATGACATAGGCTCCGCCTGTCCTGTCAGCATAGGGCGCGCCTACGATGAGGTCGTCCAGCCCATCGCCATTGATGTCGCCGGCGGCAGACACACTGAAGCCCGCGAGATCGCTTGCTGCTCCGCCCTGGATTACAAAGCCGTCACTAGCGGAAAGCGTGGACAGGTCGATGGGACAACGGGTTGCTCCGTGCCTACCGTAGATCAAGTACGCAGCGCCAGCGCCCTGCCCTCCAGCATCGCTCTGGTTGGCCCCGATGATAAGGTCATCGATACCGTCGGAATTGATGTCGCCTGCCCCAGCTAAGCTAAAGCCTGCCCTGTCCTCGGCAGCCGCCCCCTCGAGCACAAAGCCTTCGCTGATGCTGAGCAAAGCCAAGTCTATGCTTTCATGAGTGGCCCCGGATTGTCCGTAGACGACATAGGCCTTCCCCGCGTTGGGTCCCCGACCATCGGCATAGGGCGCGCCAATGATAAGGTCGCTTAAGCCGTCGCCGTTGACATCTCCTGCAGCCGAAACGCTCGAGCCAGCTTGATCGGCCGCCATGCCACCCTGAATGACGAAGCCATCAATGCTGGATAAGTCACTCAGATCAATCAGTTGGCGGGTCGAACCAGATTGGCCAAAGATGACATAGACCGCCCCGGCGTCGGATCCGCCTCCATCGTTTTGCGGAGCACCGACCAGGAGATCATGGATACCGTCGCCGTTGAAGTCGCCGGCTGAAGAGACACTCGATCCTGCCACGTCGTCAGGTGCAGCCCCCCGGATGGTAAAGCCATCGTCGGAGGAAAACTCTGCGCTCGCCAGGAACACATCCGAGCGCGTGGACCCGAGCCGACCATAGACCACGTAGGCTGCCCCGGCATTGGAATAGCCGTCGTCCTGCCCAGGGGCCCCGACGATCAGATCATCAATTCCGTCGCCATTGACGTCTCCGGCCGAGGAAACGCTGGAACCGGCCATGGACAACCAACGAGGCCCATAGCCCTGTATTGCGAAGCCATCACGGTCGGAGAGGTTTGCGAGATCGATGCGACTCCGGGAGAGGCCCAACCAGCCAAAGATCACAAAGGCCTCGCCGGAGTCGCTGCCGCCAACGTCACTGCCGGTCACGCCGACGATCAGATCGTCAATGCCATCGCCATTCACGTCACCGGCCGACGAGATACTCCTTCCAGCGAGGTCATTGGCCTTGGCGCCCTGAATGACAAAGCCTTCCTGAAGAGAGAGATTGCTCAGCGAAATTGGACCTCTGGAACGGCCTGATTGGCCGTAGATGACATAGGCCTCGCCAGCTGAAGATCCCCCGTCATCACCAAAAAGGGCCCCGACGATGAGGTCATCAATCCCGTCTCCGTTGATATCCCCGGCCGAAGAAACGCTGCGTCCGGCGAAGTCGCCGACGGCATCGCCTTTGATGGCAAAGCCTTGACTTACAGACAGATTGGAAAGGTCGATGACTAAAGACATTCGGTATTCCTCTTTACGGTAGCTCAGGCCCCGAAACAGCGGCCGCACTCCCCGGCCAACCGGATCCAGACGACCACTACGGTATCACCATTTCAGATTGCCGAGCGGCCATCCTCTATTCGATTTCACAGCGCATGACCCGATCGCTGATCCACACATCGCCCAGGCTTTGTGGCTCAACAAACATCGGCCGGATGCGCCCCGCCCAAACTCCTGCTGGACAGCGCCAACTCCTCCGCCATCACCGCCTTCAGCCGCTCCGGTTCCAGGATCTCGACCTCGCCGCGCCAGGTGAAGAGGTGCCAGCAGAGTTCGCGCAGGCCGCCGGCTGACAGGCGGATAATGAGACTGCCGTCGGGCTGGGGCTCAAGGGTCTGACTGGGGTGGAAGCGGTGGTTGGCGGCGCGGGTCGCTGCGGCGGGTGCCACCCTAAGCACGACCGCCTCTTCCGGCTCCTGGAAGACTCCGAAGGACCGCTCGGAAAACTGCGCCAGGTCAAAGTCTTCGGGCAGACTGCTCGGGGTTTCCAGGACCTGGACGTCACCGATCCGGTCAAGGCGCCAGAGGACGGCGCTGGCGCCGCCGACCTGCCGGGCGACCAGATAGTAGATGGATCCGAACAGCAGGCCGCAGGGATCGACGATGCGGCGCTCGCCGCCCTCGCCGCTGGCGGGCCGATACTGGAAGCTGACCTGACGCATGGCCAGAAGGGCTGACCGAAGGCGGCGCAGCGCTACCGGATCACTGAAGGGCCTGGGACCGGGGCTGAGGGCGATGCGTTCAGCCAGGGCAAGCGCCTCAACATCGGCCGCATAGCGGGTTCGCACACCCGGCTTGATCCTGGCCTCGACCTTGCCGGCCAGGCTGCGGAGGTTTTCGGCGCGGAGAGTCAGGCCTTCCTGCTGCGCCGCCTCGGCGGCCAGGGCCAGATCCGCCAGTTCCTCCACGGTCGGGACCTGTAGGAAGTTGTCCAGGCCGCCTGGGATCAGGAACCGTTTGATCCGGCCGTCGAACTGTTCCTCCATTTCGGGGAAGAGCTCGCGGACCGCGTCCCGCATCCGCTCGGCCGTTCTGCGGTCAACCTCGAACTCTTGCCTGATGTCGTCGAGGGACAGGCCCTCGGCGGTGCCGGCCATGCGCCGGGCCAGCTTCAGGATGCCGGCGGCCTTTCCGAGCCTCATGGCGGTCCTCCCGGGTCTGCGCCGCTGCAGACCCATGTTAGACCCATTTCCTGTTCTGGTTGAAGTCCGACAATCTCCCTGAGATTTGGGCTCGCCGAGCTCCCGGGCGCTCTCGCAGCAGGACAGATCGGAAAGGACGGCGTCATTCCGCGCTAACCGCCGGAGCCTGCAAGGAACAGGGTCTTCGCCGCCGCCTCCAGCCGCTCCCGCCAGGCCAGCTTCTTCCGCCAGCCTTCCGGGATTGAGCTGGCGCCGTACAGTGCGCCGGCCATCTGGCCGGTGATGGCCCCGGTGGTGTCGGCGTCGTCGCCCAGATTGACGGCGGCCAGGATCGCCTCCTCGAAGCTGCCCGTCTGGCCGACGCTCCAGAACGAAGCCTCCAGGGCGTCCACGACATAGCCTGACCCCCGGATTTCCGCTCGAGACTTGCGCCGCCAGGATCCGGCGACAAGGCTGCCGACCTTGCCCGGGAAGGTCCCTGGCCGGTTACGGAGCACCTCAGACCTGGGTCGGCCCTCGATGGCGTCGGCAAGCATCTCGGCATAGGCGACACAGGCCTCGACTGCTTCTGGCGCGGCATGGGTGGTGCGGCTCTGGCGGGCGGCGACATCCCGCAGGGTGGGCCGATCCCGCCAGTGGCGGACGGCGACAGGACTGAGCCGCATAAGGCTGCCGTTGCCGGCCGATTGGGGGTTGGTGTCCCCGGCCACGGGATCGCCGGTCATCTTCCATCGGCGCAGGGCTGCGCTGGTGGTGATACCGATATCGAAGCACTCGCCTGTGCATGAATAGGTTCCGCACTCATGCCAGTCGACAAAGCGGGTCATCAGATCGACCTCGTCCAGGGCCGAATTGACCACCAGGCTGTCGGCCAGGGCCAGGGCCATGGCGGTATCGTCAGTCCATTGGCCGGGCTGGAGCCTGAAGGGTCCGCCTCCGGTCATGTCGGTCACCAGCGGAAAGCTGCCGCGGACCTTGAACTCGACCGTCGTACCCACGGCGTCGCCCGTCGCCAGCCCCAGCAGGGCGCCAAGGGCGCGATCCTGGATGGCTGCTGCGGATGTATCTGGCGAAGGCTCGGGGGTCTCCACGACCCGGCGGACATAGGCTTCCTGTTCGTCGGTCTCGATGGCGCCCTTCCTGTGCTGTCGAACCCTGACGATGGCTGACGCAGGGTCTTCGCCCATCTCGATCAGCAAACGGGCCGCAATGGTTCCGGCCCGACCGATGCCGCCCTTGCAATGGATGAAGACCCTGGAACCGTCCCGGAGCCGCGCCCGCAAGCCGGCGCCTGCCTCTGCCCATGCCGCCTCGAAGGCGGCGCCTGGTATATCCACATCCCGGATCGGCAGATGGAACCAGGCCATGTGGCGGGACCGGACAGCCTCTCCCATCCGCGTCACCTTCAGGGCCTCCAGCTCATGGTCCTCGACCAGGGTGACAACCGCGCTGGCGCCCCAGTCCCGGATGGCGTCCAGATCGATATCGAGGTCACGGTCCCAGGCGCCGCTCATGCCGAAGGCCTGCTTCTTGCCAGGACAGAATGCGATGCCGATCGCGCCGGAGCCGGATTTAATGGGAACCGTAGCGATCAGTAGGGGATGGGACTGGCTGGTTTTCATCTATGGGCAATTCCTCGATTGGGTTTTGTTATCAGAGGCTTTGGGGATGCTTTTACTGGAATGGGGCGACAGGCCTGCGACTGTCGCCCCCCGGATAACTAGGCCAGGAGATTGTCGTGGTCGCAGTCTTTGCAAGCCGCCCTGAAGGAGTCGGAACAGGTTCGAATGACGTTCATGAACGTCCTTGGGGAAAACCGGTCCATGACGGGCAGGAAGTAGGTCGACCAGAGCTTCTGGTCCGCGTGGAAAATCGCGTTAGGCAGATAGACTTTGGACATCTCGTTGACCAACTTGTTGGTCAGTTCCTCGTTGAAGTCTTTCTCCGTGGAAAATCGCGCGCAGGTGAATATCTTCACGAAGCCATTGTCGAGTACCTCGACCCAGACTGGAAAAATGACCCCAGTCTTGATGTAGAAATCACCGTCGTCATCCACGGTGTAGTCGCAGTAGGCAGCGTCGAGGCACTGGGCAATGGCTGCCTTGATGGTTTCGATCTCTGTTGTCATGCGCATCTCCAAGTCTGCAGTTTCAGGGAGGCCCAATTCCGGATGATGCCGGCCGCCGGTGAGCAGCTGGGCTGGGCTTGAGGTCCAAGCTAAACCCGCGCTGCGACAAATTCGGTCGCGTCATGAACGTTCTTAACCAAACAGGGTTGATCCACCTTGGGGAATGAGGCTGATTTGGCGTCTCGGCCTGACGCCGAGCACCTCATGCGACTCGACCCATGGTCGTTGCTGGTGAAGCCAGGGAGCGGCCAGCTTGGAAATCGTCTTCGGCGCAGCCTGTGACGGGCAGTCGTTTCCCGACTTTCCCGGAACAGCGGGCGGTATCGTCAATTCCATGGTGCTCGGTCCCTCCGGCCTGCTGGACATCCTGGAGATCCAGCTGGGGCTGACCGGCCCAGTCGGCGCCGCCGCCGTTCGGGTCGCCGCCTATGCCGCAAGGTTGCGAGCGAGTCTCGCTGAGGCTCCCGACGCCTTTTTCGCCAGCTCGTTTTCCCAGGACCCCTGGGCGACCGCGAAGATGTTGCTGGAATGGCGAGACCAGCTGGTCCTGGGCGGATGGCAGGGCGGCGCCACGGGCGCTGCCCGGCCAGACATGCTGGCCCGGGTCGAAGCCCTGAAGGGCGCGCTGCCCCGAGGCAGGGCTGACCGACTGCGGTCGGTCCTGACAGCCCTTGAGGCGCGGCCAGTCCTGTCCATCAGCAGGATCAGCCTGGTCGAGCCGCTCGAACACCTGCCGCCTGGCAGCCGGCGCCTTGTCGAGGCTGTCGCAGCCTGCGGCGTCACGATGGACGTCCGCGAACCCTGCGCCCAGACGGCATCCGGCGATCTAGCCACTGTACAGGCCTTCCTGACGACCGGCGCCCAGACGGCGCCTACCGGTGATGGCTCCTTCGTCATGGTCCAGGCCGACACGGCGCTGATGGCGGCCGAAACGGTCGCCGACTGGCTGGCCAGCGGTTCGGAAGCGGATCTGGCCGGGACCGTAGTCCTGAGCCCGGATGGCGATACGGCCTTGCTGGACCTGGCGCTTCAGGCCAGGGGTCTCCCGGCGCTGGGTCAGTCCGCCTCCTCGCCCTGGCGCGGGGCGTTGCAGGTGCTGCCCCTCGCCTTCGCCTCCAGCTGGGCGCCGTTCAACGCCAAGGCCCTTCTCGATCTGTTGCTGCTGCCTCGCCCGCCCATTGGCCAATACGCGGCTCGCAGGCTAGCGGGCGCCCTTAGCCGGGAACCCGGCAATGGCGGCGAGGCCTGGAAAGATGCATGGACCGCCATTGAGGCCGAGCTGACCAAGCGGTTCGCGGACCAGGCCGACGGAGCCGATCAGGCCCGGCGCAGGCTGGTCCGCTGGAGGGAATGGACCACCGGCGGTCATTACAGCCGCGCTGAGGGCATGCCGGCATCGGCGGCCCGGCAGATCGCCGCCCGGGTGATCAGTTGGGTCATCGAGGCGGACCGAGGAGCGCATGATCCATTGCTGCTGACCGTCGCTGCGGCGGCCAGCGCCCTGGCCGAGGCCATTGATGTCCTGGGGCTGGAACAACTGCCGGCCCTGCTGGTCGAGCGGATGATCGAGCAGGTCCTTGCGGAAGGCGCGCAGAACCCGCTGCATCTGGCCACAGCCGGCGGCCTGCGCTGCTCAGTCCATCCGGCGGCCATCTGGGGACCGGTGAAACGGCTGATCTGGTGGGATTTCAAGGGGCCGGGCGAGCGGATCCCGACCTCCCCCTGGAGCCGCGCCGAGCGGGACGCTCTGGCGGCGTCTGGGTGCGAACTTGAACCGGCCGCGGAGGCTTCGGCGCGGGTGGGCAGGGGCTATGCCAATGCCATCCTGCGGACGGTCGAGCGGGTCATGCTGGTTCGACAGTCCCTGAGCGGCGGCGAGGAAACCACCAGCCATCCCCTCGCCCACCAGCTACATCCTGTCGTCTCTCAGGCGGCCGGCCTCGTGACCTGGAAGGCCGAGCAGCTCCTGGCGGCGGATAAACAGCGTCTGGCTGGCCGCAGCCTGGCGCGCCAGCAAGTCAAGGCGCTTCTGCTCCCGGAACAGACGGCGGTCTGGACCTTGCCGCAGAACGCGATCGATCGGCTGGAAGGCCGAAGGGAGAGCGCCACCAGTTTTGAGCGTCTGGCCGATTGCCAGTTGCGCTGGCTTTTGCAGGACGTCCTGAGACTTTCGGAGGGCCGGTTCGCGGAGATCCCGGGTCCCAGCCAGCTGTTGGGTAACCTGGCCCATGAAATTGCCAATATGGTTCTGCCGCCAGGCCCGGCGCCCGATCCGGAGCAGGTCCGCGCCGAGACCATCGCGGCGTTCGACGGGATGCTCGCCGCCATCGCCTCCCCCCTGCAACAGCCGGAATTTGCGGGCGAACTTGCGACCGCCCGGGTCCAGGTTCCGGCGGCCCTGGCCGAGCTGGCGCGCCTGCTGAAGGAAAAGCAGTTGAGCATCGTTGGGACCGAACTGGAGCGGGGGGCGGTCTTTGCCGACGGCCTTTCGGTCATCGGACGTATCGATCTTATCGTGGAACACGAGACCGAAGGGCTGGGCGTTATCGACCTGAAATGGACCCGCAGCGCCAGGCGCCGTCGTACAGAGCTCGCCGATGGCCGCGCCCTGCAGTTGGCCACCTACGGTGCTATCGCGGGTCCGCCCGGAAACGCCCCTGTCCCGGGGGCCTACTATCTGCTGGGTCAAAGGCGGCTGATAGGGCCGGTCGGCGCCCTTGTCGCCCAGGAGGAAGTCACAGCCGAACGGTCCCTCGATCAGACATGGAGCGACCTTGTGGACAGCTGGCGCACCTGGCGAAACCTCGCTCGCGAGGGCATTGCCGTGGCGACGGGGCTGAAAGGCGCGGATGCCCGTATGCCGGAGCCGCTGCCCATCCCCCCAACCAAGGAGCCGTGCAGCTATTGCACCCTCACCCGGCTGTGCCGCGTATCGGCCAAGGCGGCCTGATCATGACCAAGCCAAGGATCAAAACCGTCGTCGCCGCTGCCGGCGCCGGCAAGACCACAAGGATCGTCGCGGATATCACCGAAGAGGTGAAGCGCCGGGCTCCGGAGGAGATCGTCGCCACCACCTTCACCATCAAGGCGGCCGACGAATTGATCGAGCGCTCCCGCGCCAGCCTGTTCAAGGCCGGCCAGGCCGATAGCGCAGCCCGTCTGCTGGGGGCCAGGTTTGGGACGGTCAACGCCATCTGCGGCCAGATCGTCGCCGAACACGCCCTTGACCTGGGACGATCGCCCCGGGCCGAGATCATTCCCGACACCAGCATCACCCAGCTTTTCGCGATCGCGGCCAATGCCGCCATCGAGCGCCATGCGCCGGTGCTCAATAGCCTTGCGGACACCATGGGCGCCTCGGAGCCCAAACAGGCCCATGACGCCGAACGGTCAGACTGGCGGACCACGCTTCGCCGGCTGATCGAGCTCGCCAGGGCCAATGGCCTTGGACCCGAGGGGCTTAAGGCCTCCGCCGAGCGCTCCGTCGCAACCTTTCTGCCCCTTCTGCCGCAGGTCCCTGGCATCCGGGGAGCGGATCTGGATGAAGCCCTGTCAGAAGCTGTGAACCTGGCAAACCTGATTCTTCCCACAAATCCCAGCGTTGATGGGAAGAAGAGTGTCGAGGTGCTGACCCGCGTTCAGACTAGCCTGAAGCGTGGGGAAACACTCTCCTGGCCCGATTGGGCGCGCCTAACAAAGCTCAAGTGCGCAAAGAAGGATGGCGCGGCCTTCAGTGACGCCCTCGACGCCGTGGGCCGGGCCGCCGGACGCCATCCGGATCATCCGCGCCTGCGCGAGCAATGCGAAGCCTTCATCCGGACCCTGTTCGACTGTGCGGCCGAGGCGCTGGCCGACTATCAGGGCTACAAGTCTTCCCGTGGACTGCTGGATTTCATCGACCAGGAGGCCCTGGCCCTGGAGGTGTTGCGGGACCCGCAGATGTCAGCTCGCCTGGGCGAGCGTATCAGCCGGGTCTTTGTCGATGAGTTCCAGGACTCCAGCCCCCTGCAGATCGCGATCTTCACGGCCATGGCAGGACTGGTGGAGGCCAGCACCTGGGTCGGCGATCCCAAACAGGCGATCTACGGCTTCCGCAACGCCGACAGCAGCCTGACCCAGGCCGCCTTTGCCGGGGTCGCATCGACTTCGACCGCGCCGCAAGGCGTGCTGGCCACCTCCTATCGCAGCCGCGCCGATATCATCGGGTTTGTGAACGCAGCCTTTGGTCCGGCCTTCGAGGCCATGGGCCTGCCGGCCGAGACCCATGCCTTCAAGGACACCAAACGCAGCGAAGACGGCTTCGACCATGCGCCGTTTTCGGTCTGGTGGCTGGACGGCAAACTGGAAATCCAGTTTGCCGCTTTGGCCGCCAGCATCCGGGAGACCATCGCCAGCGGTGCGGACTGGAAAGTCGACGACCGGCAGGGAAGCCTGCGCCCGCTCGAGGCTGGCGACGTGGCGGTGCTCTGCAAGACCCGGTCCGATATCAGCAAGATGGCCCTTGCCCTTAACCAGCTGGGCGTGAAGGTGGCGGTGGAGCGAGAGGGTCTGGGGACCACGCCGCATGTCGAGCTGATCATGGCGGCCTATAGATGGGTTGCCGACCCAACTGACCGGCTGGCGCTGGCAGAACTGGCGCGGTTTTTCAGCGACGACCCGGCTTCCGATCTGTGGCTCAAGGCAGTCAGTGATCCGGAGCAGGCAGCCGCCCTCACCACCGCGGTTCCGATCTCGGCGGCGCTGACCAACCTGCGCAGCCGGATACTCAACCTCACCCCGGCCGAACTTTTGGATGGCGTTATCTGCCTGCCTGAGGTCGCCCGCAGGCTGGAGTCCTGGGGCGACAGCGCCGCCCGGCTGGATGATCTGGAGGCGCTGCGCGGCTTTGCCAGCAGCTATGAGTCCAACTGCGCCAGCACCGGCGCGCCGGCCACGCCGTCGGGTCTGGTCCTGGCCCTGGATGCCCAGGAGCCGCCGAGGCCCAAGAGCCTTCAGGCGGACGCGGTCAAGGTAATGACCTATCACGGCGCCAAGGGCCTGGAATGGCCGCTGGTCGTCCTGACCGGCCTGCACAAGGAACCGACCGCCAGACTGTTCGAGCCGGTGGCCGAAGCGCTTGGCGAACTGAATTGGGAGGACCCGCTGGCCGACCGCTGGATCCGCTTCTGGCCCTGGCCCTATGGGAGCCAGAGCAAGGATGTGGCCCTGGACGAGGCGGCCCTCAATTCCGGGCTGGGCCAGCTGGCGGCAAGGCGAGCCCGGGAAGAAGAGACCCGTCTCCTCTATGTCGGGGTCACGCGGGCCCGGGACTATGTGGTGCTGGCGCCCCAGTCCAAGGGCGATCTCAAATGGCTTCAGGTTCTGGACGGCGATCAACCGGGTCACGTGACCCTGCCAAAGGATGCGGAAAACACCATCCGGGTCGGCGAAGCGGTGTTTCCGGCCCGGCTCAGTCCGGCGGCGGTCGATGACCGGGCCGTTGCGCTGTCGCCAACCCCGACCTTTGGCCCGGTGGAGCGTCCCGCGATCGATCGCCCGCCCCTGCGGCGACGTCCGAGCGGCGAGGCCAAGGGTCTTGCGTTCGAGGTGACCCGGCAGATCCAGCTGGGGCCGCGCCTGCCCTTTGTCGGAACTCCTGACATGCAGGCCCTCGGCGAGGCGGTGCATGCCATCCTCGCCGCCGATGACCAGCAGGCGGCTGCGGCGGTCCGGCAGGCGAAAGCCGACGGCATCCTGGCGCGCTGGGGCGTGCATCAGGTCCGGACGCCGGATGTCCTGGAGGCCAGCGAGCGGCTGGACGCCCAGCTGCGCAGCCTCTGGCCGGAGGGGCGGTTTCATCGGGAAGCGCCCGTCTCGGCGCGGATGGATGGGCAGCTGATCTCCGGCCGGATCGACCTGCTGGTCGAGCATCAGGACGGTTACGCCATCATCGACCATAAGAGCTTCCCCGGTCCCCCGGAAACCTGGGCCGGCCGCGCCGCTGGTTATGGGCCTCAACTGAAGCTTTATGCCGAAGCCGTGGAAACGGCCACTGGCCTCCCCTGCCCGGGTCTGTTCATCCATATGCCGATCGTCGGGGTCCTACTGCAGGTCGAGCCATTGAACGGCGCGGCGGCATGAGGCGGTTTCGCGTAATCGACATCGAGACGACGGGCACCGAGCCGCCAGCCGAGATCATCGAGTTTGGCAGAGTGGACGTAGTCTGGGATGGCCTCGACGCCCGTGTCGAAAAGCCCATGGCCAGGCTCTACCGGCCGCTCAATGGCATCCCGCCGGAGACCAAGGCCGTCCACCACATCACCGAAGCCGACTTCTCCGAAGACAGCCCGATCTGTTCGCCAGAGCGGCTGCGCCAGGCTGTCTGGGGCGGCGAGATCCCTGATGTACTTGTCGCCCATAACGCCGAGTTCGAGCAGCAGTTCATCACGACAGACGCCACGGACGCCCTGCCCTGGATCTGCACCTACAAGGCCGCCTTGCGGGTTTGGAGCGATGCGCCAAAGCATGGCAACCAGGTTCTACGCTATTGGCTGGGACTGACCCTGGACCCGGCCCTTGCCATGCCCCCCCACCGTGCCGGTCCCGATGCCTATGTGACGGCTCACATCCTGTCTGCCCTTCTGAGGATCGCCACAGCGGAACAGATGATCGCTTGGACCCAGGAACCACGTCTGATCCCGGCCATCCCGTTCGGAAAGCACAGAGGTCTGGCCTGGTCCGACGCCCCGCAGGATTATCTCCAATGGATGAGCGTTCAAAAGGACATGGACCGGGACGTGGCCTGGCATGCGCAGCGGGAGTTGAGCCGGCGGAATTAATGCGGCTTCATGAGCTTAAAGGATTGCCCGCCCGTCCGAGTCCCGCCCCTACTCGTTTGCCGTTGATCGCACTATGATAGCCGCAAGATGATCCGCTTGAAGGATCAAAATGGGGGGAGCTAGGTTGGCCGGTGCAGCAAAGAAAGACCCCGCTTGGGCGGATGCCATCCAGACGGTCCTCAATGGGGCCGATGGCGCGCTTCATTATACGGAGATAGCCAAAAGGATCTCCTCTCAGGGCGTCCGCCAGAACGTCGGCGCAAACCCGGCCGCTACCGTTGCAGCGATTCTCAGCAAGTCGTTGGGTGACGCCGAGTCCCCATTTCAGAAGCTGGGCAGGGGGGAGTACATCCTGAAGGTAAGGCTTTCGCCTGAAGCGCCTGTAGCCGAAGCTGACGATGCTTCGGCCGAACCAAGTGAAACAGGCGCTCTTCGAGCGTTCGGTATGTTTTGGCAGCGCGATCAAGTCATTTGGGCCGGAAAGGGGAAGCTGTTTGGCGTACAGCAACATGGCGCATCTGCGGTAAATTTTGCGGAGCAACTTGGCGTTTACCTCCTCCATGATCGCGAGCGGGTGATCTACGTAGGCAGAGCGTCAGACACTCTTTTTGTCAGGTTGAAGGCGCACACAGTTGATCGACTTGGCGGAAGGTGGGATCGGTTTTCATGGTTCGGACTGCGCGCGGTTGGGGATGAAGGAAAGCTCGAGGATGCTTCGGTGCCATGGTCGCACAACGTCGTAATCGACACCTTGGAGGCACTGCTTATCGAGAGCCTGGAGCCGCCGCTCAACCGCAAGCGCGGCGATAACTTCTCGGGCGTCGAGTACCTCCAAGTGACTGACCCTGAGATTGAAAAACAGCGAAACAAGGCGCTGGTTGAGCGACTGCTAAGCAAGATGGAATCACGATCTGAATAGAACAGTCCTTTGGGGGCCTTGAATAAGGACCGCTCCAACATGGAGCCGCTCTGAGCGAGGCGAGCACAACGTGACCCTGCTGAACTTCATCAAAATTGCCGCGTCGATGGACTGCCGGGCATCCCGCGTGGTTTTGTCAGGTTGACGGCGACCGGCCGCAAAGCCCCTTAACCGACATGCAGCTCAGACAGGGGTAGAAGTCTGCTCCGATATCCCCATCCGGTGGATCACCTCCACCACCGGCGTACCGGTCTCCGCCTGCTTCAAGGCGAAGGAAATCTGCTCCTCGGTAAACTTGCTCTTCTTCACGGCCTGCTCCTTCCTCGCGGTGGTCACATTGCCGGAAAACTCACATTTTGCCTGGAGGAGAAAAACAGGGGGACGTCAAACCGTCTGCGCCGGCCGTTTCCTGCTCAACGGCAAGGCCCGATAAAAGAACAGACGACCTTGTTGACCCGCGCAGACCAGAAATTTGCGTCGCGCGACCGGTCGATCCGGTGCATTTGCAGACCCAGCGCGGTGGGGTCCAGTGCAGGTCCATGACACTGGCCTTGACTGTCTTCTGGTCGACGGATGGCAGTCGCGCGAATGCGTCGGTAGAGGTGGCTGTACGAAAGTCCACGAAGCCACCAGTCTCTGTCAGCACCTTATCCCGAGTGAGTCATTCTGCCAGTCGCAGCCTGCCAAGGTGGTCCTCGGCAAGCTGATCTGGGAGTTCGGACGTGATGGCTTGCCTTACAGCCGCATGGATGTCCTTGCCCACTCGGGCAAACCCCAACACCCGCGCTGCCTCGACCACCACCTCATCCAGACTGAGCGCCATGTTCTCCTCGAGCGCATGGACGACGGCGGCCGCGATCTCGACCGGGCTGATCATCTCGACCTTGCGGACGGTCTCCGTGGCGGCCAAGTGGGAGCGGTCTCGCGCCACGACGTCGTTCTCGTCGCTCATGAACCAGAAATCGCCCTCCCGATGCAGTCGCCCTTTCCGCTTGGCGGCTGTCAGACCCCGGTGAGCGCAGTCCTGAATGACACTTCCGGCACGTTGCCAACCGCAGCACAAAGCCAGCCGCCTCCCGACCTCCTCGGCGTGGATCGGCTGTTCCACTTCCACGATCCTCGTGACCAAATCCGCAAGTTCCGACACTGGAAGGTCCTGGGGTTTGACCGGACCAGAACGGGCTTGAAAAACGGCGAACTCGTAGGGCTTAGCCTTGCGGACTGGGTTGCTGGGGACCGGGTCAATGAAGCGAACTCCCGGTTCCTCGACGCCTTCAATCGGCAGGTCCGGAAAGAGACCATACTCGGGTGCAGTTGACTGTTCCCGCCCACCGTCTATCGATGGCGCAAGCGCAGCCTCGATCCGAACCCTCAGCTTTTCAACTTCGCGCTCTCTCCGATAGAACCAGTCGGTCGACCAAATCCGGTGAATGGTCCAGCCGCGCTTCTCCAGAATGGCCTGACGGAGTCGGTCCCTGTCGCGGGCAAAGCGGGAAGAGTGATACGCAGCCCCATCGCATTCCACCCCGAGCAGGTATCGGTCTGGGTTTAGAGGATCGAGAATGGCGAGGTCAATGAAGAAGCCTGCCATGCCGATCTGCGGCCGACAATCGTATCCAAGTTCGCGGATCGCACGAGCGACGGCCTCCTCGAAGTCGCTGTCAAAACCCCGATCGGTCGCTTCCGCGAACGACGCGTAGCCATCCTTTGCGAGTTTCAGGAACTCCTTCAGCGCCCGAACGCCGGGCTTGCCGATCCCATCT